>OAWU01000021.1_pt1 | contig 123867 bp, 113 predicted proteins | sample 1477041 | NCBI WGS metagenome assembly OAWU01 (sample SAMEA2580266, study PRJEB22360) | human gut metagenome | biome: human gut; feature: human-associated habitat; material: faeces | place: Denmark | collected 2008/2010
ACTGTGTGAGGTCTTGCTTGAAAAGTGTCTTCAAGTCCTGATTAACACGCTTATAGCCACCAAGAACAATATCTAATTGTTCTTGGTGAATGGCATTGTAAAACCGCTCTAAATAATCAGAATCAACAAAGTCATCATTATCAATAAAGACAATATACTCACCCTTAGCCAGGTGTATTCCTTTATTTCTCGTTTTAGCAACTCCCTCGTTTTTTTTGTCGATAACTCTAATAAAGTTGTGAGCAGAAGCATAAGTTTGCAAAACCAACAAGGAGTCGTCTGTGGAACCATCATTTAAAAGAATAATTTCAAAATCCCTAAAGGTCTGATTCAAAAGCGAATCTAAGCATTGTTTAAGTCCCTCTTGTGCATTATAAACAGGAATTATGACTGTAATGGCTGGATTATTCATTCTTTCTCTTTCTAACTTATCTTATTTATAAAATCTTAGTAGGTAAGAAAATATTTTTGTTGAAATATTGATTCCAAAAATATTAGTAAAAATACCAGTCAACTTAAAAGCCTTATTCTCAATACGATTCGAAGCCTTTAACAAGTATTTATATTTTCGTAACAATTCCTTTATCTCTATATTTGAGAGATAGGATTTAGCATAAGGAAGAATTGAAATATAAGAAATTGCAAAATAGGTCGTCAAAGCTTTTTGTTTTGTATCTGGCAACTCAGACACATCAAACAAGCCACGCTCTATTCCTCTCAATGTATCCAACACATTTGCTTCTTTTACTATATTCGTTAAGCTTCCTGCTCTGTTTTGACGGTACATATATTGTGTGCTTGTTAGGACTGAAAAACTCTCCACTAACTTTAGTATGTAGGAACAATATAAACTATCTTCTGATACCAAGTCCTCTGGAAAACACAGACCGTTACTTATCAACTTTTTAGAAATACACTTATTCCAATTTGGACCGTTAAACAAACCAAAATTAGTTGCTGTAAGCAAGTTGTTCTGACTAGAAATAGGAATTTCCTTTATTTCCTTGTCGTAATAATAACTGTAACCGAAGATAATTACATCAACAGCCTTTGCTTTAATTTTGGTAGCAATCGCATCTAAAAACTGCGTATCGCTCCAAAAATCATCGCCATCTAGAAATAAAAGATAGTCACCAGAAGACTTACTAATTCCAGTATTACGCGCCTTTGATGCACCACCATTACTCTGGTGGATTACAGCCACTTGATGATAATTTTTCGAAAGCTCATCTGCGATAATACCTGTATTATCTGTTGAACCATCATCCACAATGATTATTTCGTAATTTTCAAACGTCTGTTTTAGTATACTCTGAACACAGCCCTCCAAATAGCTTGAAACATTGTAAGCAGGGATAATAACAGAAAATTTCATGTCAATTATTTTTTCCTTCTAAAAATTGTGTATGGATTTGTTACAAAATAAATTACTAGAGAAGCAAGTAACCAGGCTACCATTGAACAAAGAAATGATAGGGATGCCCCAAAAATCTCAAATTTAGAAACTAAAGGCTTTGCCGTTAAGAGTGACACAATGTAACCAACGACAAATGAAATCACTAGAAAATGTTGCTTTCTAAATATCGTCAAGATATTATCACATACTGTTGAAAAGGTACTTGCAATCCCCCCTAATAACAAAACTACAAAACTAGTCTGATACTGTTTTAAATGAGTTCCATATACAATATCCAGTGCTGGAATTGCTATAAAAGCACCAATAAGAAAAATGAACGTACACGTACCAAGTAAAATTTTAAAGAGGTTATTCTTATATGTGATAAAATGCGAAATCTTCTTTTCTTCCAAGAAAACCGCAAGTTGGGTAATCATTGGTCTTAGAAACACAATCATCAAATTCATGGCAAAAATAGGGGTAAACAGAATACTGAAATCCCTTTGAACACCATTACCAATTAGTCCTTGGTTAAAAATATCATTCAAAGCATATTTCGGTTGGTTATATATTGAAACCAGCAAAAAAGCATTAATAAATAAAGGTAAACAATCTTTCAATACACTAATAATATTGCCAAGCTTAACACTTAAAGGGTTCAATCTATGGAAAACCTTTGAATGAGGATAGTCAAATAAAGCAATGAATACGAATGAACTGATCGTTTGTGAGATGACAGACCACAAAAGATTTTTAGAGATAACTAAAGTTAAAGCAAATACAATTGTTGAGATGGTATTTCTCAGGAAAAGAGACTTCCCAGCAATATCCAAACGTTCCTGCTGCTGAAACAATCCTTGAAAAACATCTGATAAAGCTTCACTAACTCGGAAAAAAGAAACCCAAAATATGATTCCAACATTCGAATGCGTGTTTGGATTAAAGATTAGATAAGCCACTAGAAGAAGAACCATTGCAATATTAGAAATGATTCTCGTAACAAAATAGGTATCAAAAGAATACTTTTCTCTTATATCTGTTGCTTGAAAGTCTCTGACTTGAAAACTAGCAACAATAACAAATAGGTTTGCAATCGCATAGGCAAAACTATAAATATCTGCCGAGACACTATTCAAGGCGCGTGTAACAATAAAAAGAAGTATAACAGAAACAGCTGCTGAAGACATACTTCCTAAAATATTCCAGAAAAAAACCTTTTGGGGAGTTACATTTTCCAAGTATTACAACTCACTTTCAATCAGTATATTGCTTTTATTATACCATAAACCCAATAAAAAAGAGAGGTGGCACTAATGACCAAATTCCCAAAAGTTAAGTCTGTCTTTTCTAACTTTTGAGGTAAGGTCATAAACACTTTACCCTCTTTTGAAAACATTATTTCACTTCTTGTTTATAGAACTCTTTTAGAGCATCTTGCCATGTTGGGATGAAAAATCCTGTAGCCTTTGCTTTAGCCAAGCTCATTGTAGAATTAAGTGGTCGTTTCGCCTTAGCTGGGAATTGGCTGGAATCCACTGGCTTCACTTCTACATCCGTATCTTTTAGGATTTCAACTGCAAAGTCATACCAAGTTGTATCTTCTTCTGCATCATTAGACAAGTGGTAATAACCATAATCTTTACGATTTTCAGCTAAATAGGTCATAAACTCTGCAAGAGTACGAGTCCAAGTTGGACGACCGTGTTGGTCATTAACGACCGTCAAAGTTTTGTGAGTCTTGGCTAAGTTTTGCATGGTGAAAACAAAGTTCTTACCGTAGTTACCAAATACCCAAGCTGTACGAATGATATAGAAGTTAGAGACATGCTTCTCAACCAGTTCTTCCCCCATGCGTTTGGTACGTCCGTACTCTGTTTGAGGATCTGGTTGATCATCTACTTCCCATTCTTGTCCCACTGGCTTTTTACCATCAAACACGTAGTCTGTTGAAATATAGACCAAAGTTGCACCGTGCTTTTCAGACGCTTTCGCTACATTTTCCGTACCGGTCACGTTGATAGCATAGTCCAGCTCTTTTCCTTCATCTTCAGCAGCATCCACTGCAGTATAGGCTGCACAGTGGTAGACCAAAGTTGGTTTCACTTCTGCGAACACTTCGTCTACCTTCTCTGCATTTGTGATGTCCATCTCTGCTACGTCTACTGCTACATACTCTTCGTTGCGTTCGTCAAGAAGGTGACGAAGTTCAGTTCCGAGTTGGCCATTTGCACCTGTAATTAAAATCATGGTAAAATCTCCTTGAAAATTTATTTTAGCATTTGTTAATATTAAGTGTGTTTATTGTTCATTAGCAAACTGAATTCTATTTCATTATAACAAATAATTGATCATCTTTAGATAAAATATCGTATAATTTTGTAGTTTCAAGTTTTCTATAACTAGAATCTAACTGATTTACATCAAACATTTTAAAATCAACATCTAGTTTCGTTAAGCTATTAAATCGCATTGTCATATCCCAGGAGATATTTGTATTTGGCATAATTAGGCTACGAATCATGGGGTAAACAAGAGCTGAATTTTCGTATATAGGTGAATTTGATATAAACCTATTAATATTAACCACCCTATTTTGCGCTGAAACATACTTATTAAGAGTACTACCTAGCATAACACTCTGTGTTTCGAATGCTTTATTTTGTTGCTTTAAACTATCAACATAAATAAACGAGAATGATAACGCGTAGTATACACTCAATAATGTTAGGAATTTTTTTGATATTTCAAAGTAATGAACCTTAGTAGAAATCCCTAACGTTACAATCAAGATGATTGATGAAAAGATTCCCAATCCATATTCATATCTAGGTCTTAAAAGATAGAACTTTTCTAAAAGAATTAGGTAAGAACCATAACTAAAGATACAGCCTAAAAATAACCAGGAAATTGCTAAAACTGTTTTTGTCAATTTCTTTTCTTTACTTATCAAATAAACAGATATGATTAAAAAAATAACTAAAACGGCAGCAAGAACTATCCAAATATTCGAACTTTGATGATAAATATTTTTTAAATATCCCTTTGCATTATTAAATAACGTAGCTGGAATATCTAACAATCTAGGAATCCTACCTTGGTCTGCGAAAATTGGTGGCTTAATTGTAATTTGAATTTTATATAAAATCATACCTAGAATATACGATACAGATGATATAATAATCCTTTGAATATTCAATTTATTATCATTTAGAAACTCTAAAAATACTAAGGTTAGGACAACCAAAATATAAATCCCTGAAGATGCTTGATAAGAATTACACATTAGAAAAATACATAATATCGAGCTCAAACTAAACAATTTGTTAGACTTCAAAAAAATGAATGGCAAGACAGACACAAATACACTCAAGGACATGAAAGGATTATCGAATCTAAAACTCAATGGCTCCAAGAACCAAGGATTTAAACCAACAATAGTTGATGATAGTGCAGTGAACCAATCTATCTTCTTATAGGGAAATAAAATAAATAATAATAAAATACTTGTAATACTTAGAACAATAGACGAAATAATATTTGTTGTCAAACCAGGGTCAGTTAAGTGTGGTCCACCCTGAATAAAACGAGATGTTATTTCACTAAAATATCGGGAATAATGTTCAGAAAATCCTGTGTAGCCTTGAAGTTGTCGACCAATATCATCAATATAAGGAAATTCTGCTAAACTAATATTTATATTTACAAGTAAATAGATAACAAAAATGAGGTAACATGCAGCTCTATTTCTTTTTATAAACTCAAAAAGATTCTGAAATATTGATTTACATTCCTCAACCATTCTTTATTCCTCCTCTTTCACAACATAAACTGGTCGTTTCTTAGTTTCCATAAAGATCTTACCAACATATTTACCTAAAATCCCTATGGTTAGTAATTGGAACCCTCCTAGGAAAAGAATCACTGTCATGAGGGATGGCCATCCAGAAGTGGGATCCCCAAAGACTAAGGTACGGATTACGATCAGAATCACCATGATAAAGGCCAAGATCCAAGATAACAGTCCACCAATAAAGGCAATGTTTAGTGGGGCATCCGAGAAATTGACAATCCCTTCAATCGAGTATTTAAAGAGGGACCAAAAGTTCCAAGACGTCTCTCCTGCCACGCGCTCAACATTCTTGTATTCTAGGTATTCTGTTTCAAACCCTACCCAGGCAAAAATTCCTTTTGAAAAGCGATTGTATTCTGATAACTCTAGAATCGCATCGACCATGGGACGACGCATCAAACGGAAATCACGCGCTCCATCAACCATTTCTACTTGGCTGATATGGTTGATCAATTTATAAAACATCCGTGCAAAGAATGAGCGAATCGGTGGTTCACCATCACGGGTTATCCGTCGAGTTCCGACACAGTCCAATTCCGAGTTTTCATCCAATTTCTGCTTCATTTGGACCAATAACTCTGGAGGATCCTGTAGATCTACATCCATGACTGTGACAAATTCACCACTAGCACGCTCAAGTCCAGCATAGAGTGCTGCTTCTTTTCCGAAATTCCGAGAAAAAGAAAGGTAATGCACATTTGAATCCGTAACATGTAACTTTCGAAGTACAGATAGCGTACTATCGGAAGAGCCATCGTTTATAAAAATATATTCAAACTTTTCTCCCATCTCCACCCGAACACGTTCCATTTCTCGATAAAATAATGGAATCGATTCTTCTTCGTTAAAACATGGGACTACAACTGATAGGGTCATTGCTTACTCCTTGACTTATTCACTTTCTATTGTAACAAAAAACTCTCATAATCCCTAGCATTTTTCATCCCGCCCTTCCCTCTTTTCATGTTATAATAGGATGAAACATTCGATGGAGGATTGATGATGCTAAGGCTTGGAATTATTGGAACGAGTTGGATTTCACAGGAATTTATTAAGGCAGCGCACTTGACTGGGCGCTATCGCATACAGGCGGTGTATTCAAGGCGTTTAGAAACTGCTCAAGACTTTTGTAAACCTTATGATTCTACTTCTTGCTACACGGACTTGGTGGACTTCTTGAACAGTGATTTAGATGTCGTCTACATTGCGAGTCCTAACGCCCTTCATTTTTCTCAGGCCAAGCTTGCTATTCTAGCAAAGAAGCATGTCATCATTGAAAAACCGGCGGTGACGAGTCCTTCTGAATGGAAGGAACTGGTGAAGCTGGCTAGAGAACACCAGGTCTATCTCTTTGAAGCTGCCAGAAATTACCAAGAAGCAGCTTTTCAAGTCATTAAAGATTTTCTATCCGGTCAAGAAATTTTAGGCGCTAACTTTACCTTTGCAAAATATTCTTCCAAGTTACCTGCCCTTCTTGCTGGTGAGATGCCGAATATTTTCTCAGATATCTATGCAGGTGGTGCCTTGATGGATCTTGGAGTCTACTGCCTCTACCTAGCGATTGGTTTCTTTGGAGGGCCAGTCTCAAGCCACTACACCGCTCAGCAATTACCAAATTCGGTTGATCTCTATGGTCAAGGTGTCCTCATCTATCCAGAGTTTCAGGTTGCCATACAGGCGGGGAAAAACATCACCAGTCATCTACCAGCTGAAATCTACACAAAGACTGGAACCTTGACTCTAAATGCTGTGGCTGCAATTAACCAGGCTCAATTCATCAGCCATTCTGGAGAAATCTTCGACCTCCCTATTGAGCCATGTACTCACGTAATGCAAGAAGAGGCGGAAGCCTTTGCGCTGGCAATTGCTGGCCAAAAAGATAGCGTATATCTCGAATGGTTACAAACTGCAGAGCTGGTCCATGAAACCCTCTACCAGATGCGTCAAAGCGCTGGAATTCAATTTAAGGATGAAAAAGAATGAAAGAACATTTCCCCAAAAGCTGGTTAGACCAGCTAGAAACACTTGGTTTTGATACCTTCACTGACATTCAGGAGCAGATCTTTTCTCCCATCTATGAAGGGGAGAATGTCTTAGGAATCAGTCCGACTGGTACTGGAAAGACCCTTGCCTATCTCTTTCCGAGCTTACTTAAGCTCAAACCCCAAAAAGCTCAACAACTCTTGATTTTGGCTCCAAATACTGAGTTGGCAGGACAAATTTTTGATGTGACCAAGCAATGGGCTGAACCACTCGGCCTGCAGACACAACTCTTCTTGTCCGGCTCCAGTCAAAAACGTCAAATCGAGCGTCTAAAAAAAGGACCTGAAATCTTAGTCGGTACTCCTGGTCGGGTCTTTGAACTGATCAAACTGAAAAAAATTAAGATGATGAATGTGGAGACCATCATTTTAGATGAATTTGACCAGTTACTGAGCGACTCTCAGTACCATTTTGTCGATAAAATCAGTCACTATGCTCCTCGTGATCATCAATATATCTATATGAGTGCGACAGCTAAGGTCGATCCAGACCAATTAGAAGAAAATACCATCCAATTGACAGTTGATGGAGTTAGCTTAGACAATATTCAGCATTTTTATATGCAAGTGGATCAGCGTGACAAGGTCGAACTCCTCCGCAAACTCGCCCACGTCGAAGACTTTCGTGGCCTTGCCTTCTTCAACAGCCTATCTGATCTAGGAAGTGCAGAAGAAAAGCTGCAATACCGGGGGGTAGAGGCCGTGTCGCTCGCTAGTGATGTCAATGTCAAGTACCGTAAGGTCATCCTAGAACGCTTTAAGGATCACCAGCTAACTCTTTTACTTGCAACCGATTTGGTAGCTCGTGGAATCGATATTGACCATTTGGAATGTGTGATCAACTACGATCTTCCTCGAGACAAAGAAACCTACACCCACCGAGCTGGTCGTACGGGACGGATGGGACGTGAAGGCTATGTGATTACCCTAATCACCCACCCAGAAGAGCTCAAAACCTTGAAAAAGTACGCTTCTATCCGAGAGATTGTCCTGAAAGATTCCCAACTCTATCTCAATGACTAACAAAGAGGCTAGGACAAAAGTCCTAGCCTCTCAATTATCTTTGGAGTGTCGAGCAAGACGCAGTGGTTGAGTGGGCTCTACTACGCTGATTTCATCAGCTTTTACAGCCCTACTCAACTGTGCGGAGGTGAGACGACGAAATCGAATTCTAACGAATTACCGATTTCTGTCCCACTCTCTTTTGCTTAATTTCTATTGTAGTAAATGCGATGACTTTCAAGTTGGTAATTCAACAATTCATCCACCGTAACAAAGGTGTAGCCTTGTTCTTTGAGGTAATCTAGAACCGTCGGCAAAGCATCAATCGTGGTCTGGTGAACATCATGCATGAGAATGATCGAACCTGGTTTGACTTCTTTCTTCACTTCATTGAGAATGGAAGCTGTATTGTGGTTCTTCCAGTCTAAACTATCCACATCCCACATGATGAAGGACTGGTCTATGCCATATTGGATGGCGTTATTGATCGCTCCATACGGTGGACGGGTAATCTTGGTTTGCACGCCTGTCGCTTTTTGAATCGCTTCTTGCGTATCCAAAATCTCCTTTTTCGCATCACTCAAACTCAATTTCGGTAATTGCGGGTGATCCCAGGTATGATTCCCAATTTGGTGACCTTCTTTACGGACTTGCTTAGCGATTTTTGGATAAGCGTCTACATTTTTACCAACCATAAAGAAGGTTGCCTTGGCATTGTACTTCTTAAGGATGGAGAGAGCTTGTGGTGTCGTCTTGGGATCAGGCCCATCATCAAAGGTCAAAGCAATCATCTTTTGACGGCGCTCTTCAATATAGGATTGGTATGATTCAAGATCTGCAGGTAGCAGGCGATCGGTATCGATCACATCATAGAATTTGGAAAGTGGAACCTTGAAGGTATCATCCCCCTTAACCTTAGATGGAAACGAAATGATGAAATTTCCCTTTTCATACTGGAAAGTCCATTGACTCAAATCCATTTCTGAAAAATGGGCCACCATTTGATCAATACTGGTCTCATCTAGCTGACGAAAAGTAAGATTATTTTTCAATTCGTCTAAGAAAATCTGCTTTGCTCCATCTGGATCTGCGAATACCTCACTCAACGTCAAAGGATTATCCTCATCATCTAGATAAAATAAAGGTAATTTCACAGTTTCATCTTTGATGAATTGACCTTTTTTATACTGATATTCCGCCCGTTTAATCTGAATCGGATGGTAGCCAACAAAGGGAGCTTCTATTTCTTCACTATGGTAGAAAGTCAGATGCTCTGGCTTCTTGGTTTTTTCGTCCGATCCCAAACGTTTGAGGTCTTCTGATATCTTGTCTTTAATGACAGTGATGGGTTGCCCATCTTTTGTAGGAAAATAGGCCGTCACATAGGACGTTCCTATAATTCCCTCTTGGACTTGTGCTTTTTTCCCTTTTTCTGTATCTCCTTCTAACTGTACCACTTTCGAAAATTGGTCTTGATAGGCTTTATTTTCGCGAATGGTCTGGATTTTACGGTATCCAATAAACAGGATAGAGAGTAAAAGGAGATTCACAATAACTAATAATATGGTTCTTACAGACTTTAATCTCATAACTTTATTATAGCAAATTTCTTTCCAAATAACATTTCTTTTTTATACAGGTAAACATCAAAAAGGTGAGGCTGGGACAAAAGTCTTAGCCTCTCAATTGTTTTTGGATTGTCGAGCAAGACGCAGTGGTTGAGTGGGCTCTACTACGCTAATTTCATAGCTTTTACAGCCCTACTAAACTGTGCGGAGGTTCGAATTCTAACGAATGACCGATTTCTGTCCCACTCTCCCTTTTCTATTCAACATTTTTACTTTTCACGGATTACTTCGACTTTGTATCCGTCTGGATCTACCACAAAGTAATAATTTGGGGGATTACCAGGTAGGCCTTTCGGATCCGTTACTTCATAGCCTTTGGATTTGTGCTCAGCATGCAAGCCTTCTAGATCTGGTGTGCTCAATGCTACGTGTGCATAGCCATCACCGATGACATAAGGTCCATGGTCATAATTGTAAGTCAATTCCAATTCGTAGTCATCTCCAGACAAGGCCAAATACACAATGGTAAATTTGTAGTCTGGAAAATCTTTCCGTCGTTTTTCTTCAAAACCAAAGGCATCTTGGTAAAAAGCGATGGATTTTTCTAAATTTTCAACACGTAGGCAGGTATGCAACATTTTTGAACTCATTATTTTTCCTCTTTTCGATTTCTTTTACGACTTTCCGTTTTTGTAGATAATTTCACTTCAAAGATGGTTCCTCTTGGTTTGTTATCTCTGACTTGAATGTTTCCTTTAAAGGCTTCTACAATTTGTTTGGCAAGCGATAAGCCTAGGCCAAATCCACCTTTTTGACGGGTTCTAGCCTTATCCACCCGATAAAAGCGATCAAAAATCCGCTTTTTGTCTTCATCGGGAATACCAGGTCCATTGTCCAAAACTTTGATAAGGAGATTTTTGTCCTTCAATTGAACTTTAAAGCCAATTTCACCATCCTCATCTGTATATTTCAAGGCGTTGTCGTACAAGATGGTCATCAACTGCTTGAGCAGGATTTTATCTGATGAAATGATCTTGTCGACTCGGTTCTCGCCTCGAAAGACCTTGGCATTTTCTTCTGCAATAATCTCAAAATTTGAGAAGGTCTGATCAAAGAAGCTAGGGTCAATCTCATCGATCTCTGGCTTCAAGCCATCATCCCTTCGGGCAATGTTGAGCAGGTTGGTGGTCAAGAGCTTCATATTTCGGACCTCATCTAGACTTGAGGCAATGCTCTCGCTCGATTCCATAATGGTTGCTTCTGGTTTTCTAAAAAGTGTTTCTAAACGATTTTGTAGAACTGCAAGGGGCGTCCGCAATTCATGTGAGGCATTTTCCACAAAGGCTTTTTGCTTTTGCATGCTCTCAAGAAGTGGCTTGACACTAAGACGAGCCAGAAAGAGACTTGCAAACAGTGAAATCCCCCAGAAGCAGATCATAACGAGGGCAATTTGGCCCTCATTCTTTTCGCTCGTCTGCTCCAACTGGCTAATATTAGTCATGATGACCGCGTATTTAACATCACTCTCATCACCATCTGATAAGCCCAGATCCGTCATATAGGCTCGGTAACTTTCTTTTTTACCATAGCTATTGGTAATCCGGAGCTGTGAAACCTTGTTAAGCAGTTTGCGTCCAAAGGTTACTGATTTGAGGTTTAGAAAACCATTTCCAGTTGTCAGATTTTCATATTTTTTATTGAGAAGAACGACTGTTGTATTGGAGGTGACATCTCCTTTGGGCTCTGACTTATCATGATTTGGGACATCCATGACATCGTTCTCTTTATCATTTAGCTTGGCACCCGATTGCCTTTGGTCGCGATTGGCAATGGCCACGATCGAATAAGGATCCTGGCTAAGAGTCTTGAGGTTCTCATCGACCGTCGTATAAAGGCTCGAGCGCATGACCTGAATAATGATCAAGGTCATGGCTGAGAAAATCAGGGTAAAAAGGCCAAAATAGCGGATGAAATAGGAAAAGTCATCTTCTCCGACGGTTTTCTTAATCCTTGTTAACATCTTTTAAGATATACCCCACACTACGCAATGTTTGTAAGTTTTCTACGAAATCCGTTCCTTTTAATTTTTTACGGATTTTCGATACATACACTTCAACAACAGAAATGGTTGTATCGCTGTCAAACCCCCACAAACGGTCGAAAATTTGGGTTTTAGGAAGAATGACATTTTGGTTTTGAAGGAAGTAAACTAAGAGGTCAAACTCTTTTCCGAGTAATTCAACTTCTTTGCCATCGATATAAGTCGAATTGGTAGATAAATTCACCTTCAAATTACCATAATTGAGGGTGTTTTCATTTACCTTACCTGAGCGCTTCAAGAGAGCTTGGATCCGCATCTTAAGCTCTTCAAGATAGAAAGGCTTGGTGAGGTAATCGTCTGCTCCTAGCTCAAAACCATGTCCTTTGTCATCCAGACTTTCTTTGGCTGTCATAATCAAGACAGGAGTCGTCACGCCTTTTTCACGCAGTTCTTTCAAGACATGGAAACCGTCTTTTTCTGGTAACATGAGGTCCAGCAAAATCAAGTCATAGATCCCACTTTCAGCCTCATAAAGACCTTCTTCACCATCAAAAACCTGCATGACATCCGCGAAGTCATCTAAAAAATCAAATACTGAATTGGATAAACCAAGGTCGTCTTCGACCAATAGAATTTTAATCATTGTACTTTCCTCTTCTCTTTCTTGAGTGAGTCTTTCTAATCTATTCCAAACTATTATAACACGACTTGCCTTCATTTCCTATAGTTAGAACCTTGATTTATCTACCTATCCATTTGATTAGATAAAGGGTGAGTTTCTTAGGAATTGGTCGTATTTTCCTTGTTACTTTGCGTATTACTGGTGTCACTGTCTTTCGTCTGTTTCTTCGTATTCTTTTTACTTGACTGATTGGAAGAGCCTTGCTTATTTGACTCTCCCGGTGGCATACCTCCATTTTCAGGCCCATTTCCTTGAGGCCCACCGTTTCCATTTCCTGGCATCTGACCAGATCCGCCATCTTGTGGACCTCCATTTTGCTGGTTTCCTTGCGTGGAATGGCTGTTTTGCTTCTGCTGATTTTGCCTATTTCCTTGCTTTTGATTTGTTTGGACGGCTTGTGACAGTTGTTGCTGACTAAGGGATTGTGAGGTAATAACTCCGATTCCAAAGCCGCTACCAGCACCGACGAGCAAGCCTCCGACTGCTGCTGTTTTGATCCACCATTTGGAACTGCGTTTTAGAACGACCATTTTTTCATTGGATACTTTTGGATCTACGACTTGTTTTGTTTCTTTTTGATTCATTGTTCTTCCTTATTTTTTAAGTATACTTGTCTTTTAAATTTTAAAGGGAGCTCAGTCCTTTAAGTATAGCGATTATACTGAAGAATCCTTAAGCCTTCCTAAAGAATAGCTTAAACAAAACTAAACTTTTATTTATTGGTTGACAAAACATTCTAACTGAGATAAAATAGTTACCATAAAATATAAAGAGGTTAACTGTTATGAAAAAAGCATTTCCTTTAGTCTTAATTGCCATTGGTACCGCAATGATTTGCGTTTTGTCTCAATTCACCGTTCCTTTTGGGCCTGTTCCATTGACCCTTCAGACATTGATTATTGGACTCATCGGGACGATCTATAAACCCAGCCATGCTTTTACTGCTGTCTGCCTTTATCTGCTTTTAGGTTTCTTCGGATTCCCAGTGTTTGCAGGTGGTTCCGGCGGTGCCCAAAGTTTCATTGGACCTACTGCTGGTTTTCTCTTGTTCTTCCCATTTCGTGCCTTGCTCACGTCTTTGTTTACCAATGCCAAATCCAGCGTCGTAACCATTTTCCTTGCTAATTTATTTAGTAGTGTTCTTCTCTTTATTTCCGGACTCATCGGTTTCATGCTTGTGACAGGATTCGGTATTCAAACATCCTATGTAAAGGTCGTAGCTCCATTTATCCTTGCTGATTTCATCAAAATCATCATTATCACTATTACCAGCAAGGCGATTTTTGCCAACCTCAAACACCACTGGTATTTCAAATAAGATACAAAAGGCCTAGAGAATATATAAAAAATAGCAACATCTGAAAACAGTTGTTGCTTTTTGTTGTAGGGATATCTCTTCAATTGAAATCCTTTTAAATGGATTCTTGTTTCGTAGAAAAACCTTCTATCTACCCTCCTTCCTTTATTTTTCCTTATAAAGAACTCTCAAGATCAGTAGCTGTGTTAGCAAAATCCAGATGATCAGAATAGTGAAGTCAAAAAATGAGACGGGACCATGACGATAGACACTAGCTCGTAGGAGGTTGACAGAAGGGACAAAAGGAAGAACATGGTAGAGATGGTTTATCCAATCTGGAAGACGACTTGCTGGGTACATGATTGGCGAAAACATCAAACCAATCATAAGAATTAACTGAGACATCAGCGTGACAATATTGGGAGAAAAAGTATACGCAAAGGCAAATCCAAGACTGATCATTGTAAGACAGATAAGAAATAGGATGAAAACAGCCAGAATAGATACATTTAAGCGGACAGAAAAACGAAAATAGCCCAGTATAACAGAAATGAACACTCCAGGTAAAATAGCAATCATCCACATCCAAAGATCTGCTAAGGAAATAAGAATTCGTGGTATTGGAAGGGCTCGTACATAGTCTACATGTCCTTCTGACTTCGCATTTGCTATAACAGGTGATGAGATAGTACAGCCAATAGAAATAATTCCTATCAGAACTGAACCAGAAGAGAGATAGTAGGCAGCTGTCGTATCAATCTCACCGATCACTAGTGGATAACCAAAAAGAAGTGAAATGGATAACAGAACCTGAGCTAGCGTAAAGAGTAGAAATAGATCTTTTTGACGAAGATAGTTCCAACGAAGTAAGTAAAAAAATTGAGTCATATCAGTTTGTCAACTCCTCTCTATAAAGATCTGAAATGGATACGTTTTTCTGAGCAAGTGACAGATTTAAAATATTCTTTCCATCCAATTCCTGTGTGATTTTTGGTAGCAGTCTCGTTAACTCCTTCTCTTCTATTTCAATCTGGCAAATCGAACCATTGATAATGGTATAATCTTGGAATAGAGCTAAGCTATCTTCATTCCTAAACTCAAAAGAGATTTGATACTGTTTTTGATAGGTTATTTGCTGAACAGGTCCTGATTTGATTAACTTCCCATGGTTAAATAAGGCATAGTTGTCAGCATATTTTTCAACTTCTAAGAGATTATGCGTCACGATAATAATGGTATGACCTTTATGCGCTAGCTTCTGTAATAATTGCCACTGTTTTTCACGACGTATTGGATCAACATCGTTCGTCGGCTCATCAAGAAGAATGATGGTCGGAGATCCGATTAAAGCCATTGCAAAAGAGGTCAGGCGCTTTAAACCACCTGAAAGGTCCTTTCCTTGTTTTCTCCGATATTCTTTAATTTCTAAATCAGTTAGGAGTTGGTCAAGTTCTCTTTGTAGATCTAAGGTGTTTAATCCTCTCATTCTTCCAAGCATTTCTAAATTTTGTTCCACCGTTAATTTTTCAAGTGGTGCATACTGCTGTGACATATAGCTCATCATCGAACGAGCTTGTTTACGATTCTCTACAAAAGAAATATCTCCATAGCAAACGTCCCCTCGATCAGGTTTGGTAAAACCAATCATTTGATTTAAGAGGGTGGACTTACCAGCACCATTGTGTCCTAAAAAGGCTGTAATTTTAGCAGCTTCTATTTCTAAGGAAATATGATTATTAGCAAAATGTTGCTTATCGAATGATTTTGTCAAATCTCTAATAGTCAGTGTCGCAAATGTCTTCATCTCATCACTCAAGACTGAGAAGATTTTCCCAGCTTCCTTCATTTTTGATAAGATTATTGTATAATAAACATATGACTTTCCATGGTTTACGTCATGATTTACCATTTTAGTGTCATAATTAGCCAACTCAATTTGATAAGGGGGACTTATGTTAAACGTCGTTATTTGTGATGACTCAACTAGAGATGCTAGTCAGTTAGAACAGTATTTACTTTCTTACGACAAGGTTCCTGTAGAAACAAAACTATATACCAATCCACAAAGAATGCTAGAACAGTTAACAGGGGATACTCATTGTGTTTTTTTGGATATTGATATGCCACAAATTACTGGAATTGACCTTGCACGTGAAATTCGTCAGTTCAATCCTTTTATCCCCATTATTTTTGTGACTAGCTATCGTGATTATATGGAACAAGTTTTTGAAGTACAGACTTTTGATTACTTAGTAAAACCAATTGAACCTCAAAGGCTAAATAAGGTAGTAGACAGAGTTTTACGTTATTTAGATTTAGGACAAACCATCTTTAACTTCTCATTTGGAAAACAAAGTTACTCTATTCCTTTAAGTGACATTACCTATTTTGAGAAGGATAAGCGTTCTGTTTTTATTTACACGCTAGCAGATACCTATAAGTCCTTACTGAAAACCCAAGACATTCTAGATAAACTACCTGATTATTTTATTCAAATACATGCTTCTTATATTGTAAATCCCAAATATATCAAAGATTTTGATGCGAAAACCGTGACTATTTTGCTAAATGGAACAGAAGAGCATCCACTTCCAATTAGTCGTAAGTTCCAGTCTTCTTTTAAAGAAAAATACTATAACTATCTCAGTGAAAGGAATTTCTAATGCTAATAGGATTACGGATCATTAGTATCTTGTTCGACTTATTTCTGGCAACTGTTTTATTTTATAGGCCAATATCCAAAAATAAACATTCAAAAGAAACCCTTTTAGTCCTTTGTTGTTGCTTTCTTTTTCATGTAGCTCTTGTGTTTATATTTTTAGAAAGTCGCGTTTTTTTAGTTAGCAATCTCTTTCTTAGTATTGTAGAATCCTTTCTTGTAGGACTCTATTTTGGCTACTCCTTTCGTGATTCTTCCTTTTGGATATTCTTACAGACAAGCCTGACATTATTAGCAGGAGCTGTCCTCAATCAAGCTATCCAACTTTTTCTTCCACTGTCAAAAGTATCAAAAAATTTTGGAATAATTAGTGGTTACCTTGTCATCAGTTTTCTTTTTTCAACTGTGATCACTCTTATTCTTCGACAGTTATTTCGAACACATCAAAAGTTAACCATGGCAACATTTAGAAGAAATTGGCTTTATCAATTTATCGTGCCGATTTTATCGATTATTTTTGCCTTCACTGTATCTGCTATTCAAGGACAAGTATTTGGACCAGATTATCTTTCTGTCATTTCACTCTTTTCTCTTATTGTATTGTCATTTTCCTCACTTTATTTTACCTTACATCTTTCTCAACAACAGCACGCTTATTATCAAAATAAATTAGATAAAGAACAGCTTCAATTCCAATTAAGAGAAACACAACAGTCTCAAGAGGAATACCAACGATTGCAAAGTCTTCGGCATGACTTAAAAAATAAACATTTAACCCTCTTGGCACTTCTAGAAGAAAATCCAGATGAGGCTAGAGAGTATCTTCAATCGTTAACCGATAGTATTTCAAGAAAACAAACCTTTTACTCCAAAAATCCAACAATTAATTTTTTACTGAATCAAAAACTGCACGATGTGGAAGATGAAATTGAATTGGAAATTGACTGCTTTGTCCCTCAAGAATTATCTATTCAGCCTGATATTCTAGCTGTTATTTTAGGAAATTGTTTAGATAATAGTATTTCAGCCTGTCTTCGATTAACTGATAAATCGGAGAGAACATTGGCTCTGAATATACGTTATTTTCAACAAAACCTATTTATTTCGATCAACAATACCTTTAATGAACAAGAACAAGAGACTCGTAAAACACGTCAAAGAGATGGTTGGGGCTTACGAAACGTTGATGCCCTAGTACAAGAATACCAAGGAACTATCAAGCGATTCAAAGAAAATGGCCACTATCGAACGGAGATCCTCTTACCAAGTCCAATAAACGAATGATCCTTCTCCTTCGATATCCAATACAGATGATTCATTGAAAAACAAAAGATGAGGCTGGGACAAAAGTCCTAGTCTCATCTTTTGTTTTTGGATTGTCGAGCAAGACGCAGTGGTTGAGTGGGCTCTACTAAGCTGATTTCATCAGCTTTTACTGCGCTACTCAACTGTGCGGAGGTGGGACGACGAAATCGAATTCTAACGAATGACCGATTTCTGTCCCACTCTCATCTTTTATAAATTTATTTCGTCGCAAGAATTGCTGCTTCTACTGCTGCTTTTTCCCGTTGGATCAAATCCACACGTGCTGCGATTTCCTTGATTCCCATGCTGATGTTTCGGCTGATAGCCATATCAGACAATTGTGGTTCAAAGAAAGCTTTGAATTCTGCTAAGCGCTCTGCTGTTTTGAAGGTATTGGCTGGGTAAATGACAAACTTATCAAAGCTCATGTCTCCGCCAAGAGCTGCTTTGACCCATTCCCAATTGTCACGCGCCCAAGTCCAGGCAGATTCCTGGGTAAAGTCATGATGTAAGAAAGTGAAATACCAACTCATTGCCAAGTCTTGTGGTTTCACAACATCCTTGTTCTTCCACTCTGTCAAAATCTTTTCAACTGTGTCTGCATTGGTTGTATAAGCCAAAGCTGTAGACAATTGACGCTTGAAGTTGCCATCTGTCGCTTGAGCATAAGTATTCAAGTACAAATCAGTCAACTCTTTGCTTTCATGGTGTTTGATTTGGTTAATCAAGATTTGCAAACGAATCGCCGCCGGAAGCTTACTAATATTGTCTGCATGAGCTGCATAGATTTCACTGGCTTTAGCGCTTGCTCCTGCATCATCCCCATTGATCATATTGGCAATCACCAATTGACGAACCATTTCATCTTCATCGGCTTCTCCAGCTTTTGGTTCAAAACCAAGTCGGTCAAAGTTAAATTGGTTGAAGGTCACTAGCAAATTCTTATAAGCTGCTTCGACTGCAGAACCTTCATCTACAAAGAGGGTAAGACCTTGAAGAATGGATGAAACCGCAGATACGACCAAATAAGAACTTTCTTTTGTTAATTTCTCGATGACTGGCAAGAGGCTTGCATACGAGATAACCCCACTTTCTGCAAGGAGACGGCGCTCTTGTACAACTTGAAGCTTGCTGGTGTTATCCAAGGAAGCCATGTTGTCTACAATCGCATCCAAGAGTTCTCCTTGGTAATCGGTAATGTAATGGGCTGTATTTTCCGTATTGAAACGAAGAGGTTCTTTATTTGCAGCAGCAAGGGCAGCATAACCTGGAATTTCAAGGGTTTCTGTTTCAAGTGTATCTGGAATACCAGACCAGTTGCTGTTCAATGGCACAACCCATTTACGACCTTGGTCTTCATGTTCCCCAATGAAGAATTGTTTTTGACTGATTTTCAAGGTATCATTTTCTACCACTGCTGTAAGGACTGGATAACCCGGTTGTTCCAACCAAGAATCCATGAAGGCTGCGACATCACGACCAGATGCATCACCTAGAGCATTCCAAAGGTCACGACCAATTGTATTGCCGTATTGGTGTTTTTCAAAGTAAGCTTTGAGTCCTTTACGGAAAGCATCATCACCTAACCAGCGACGAAGCATATGCATGAGACGACTACCTTTAGCATAGACGATGGCTGGGTCAAAAAGAGTATTGATTTCGTCAGGGTGTTTAACTTCCACATGGACCGATTGCACCCCATCGGTTGCATCGCGTTTCAAGGCCAACGGAACACCTGTTGTTTGGAAGTCTTCAAAGATATTCCAGCTTGGCTCGATAGCATTGACAGATACATATTCCATCATGTTGGCAAAACTTTCGTTCAACCAGAGGTCATCCCACCACTTCATTGTAACGAGGTTACCGAACCATTGGTGAGCCAATTCGTGAGCGACTACAAGAGCGACTTGTTGACGGCTCAATGCGGTTGAGTTTTCATCGACCAAGAGATAGACTTCACGGTAAGTCACTAGGCCCCAGTTTTCCATGGCTCCAGAAGAGAAGTCTGGAAGCGCCACGTGAAGAGATTGAGGAATTGGGTACTTGACACCGTAATAGTCTTCATAAAATTCGATGACACGAACGGCAATATCCAATGAAAATTCTAAGTTTTTCAAAGGATGGGCCTTGGTTGAGTAGATACCTACGAGAGTACCATTTTTTGTTTTGGCAGTCACACCTTGAAGATCCCCAGCAGCAAAGGCAAGGAGATAAGAAGACATCCGTGGAGTCGTAGCAAATTTCCAGATACCTGTTTCTTTGCGGTCTTCTACATCGATTTCAGGCATGTTTGAGAGGGCTACTTCGCCTTCTTCTTGGTCAAATTTCAAAGAAAGATCAAAAGTTGCTTTGGCTTCAGGCTCATCCACACTTGGAAAAGCTTCGCGCGCAAAGTGGCTCTCAAACTGAGTAGAGATAACTTCTTTCTTCACACCATCAATGCTGTAGTAAGATGGGTAAATCCCAGTCATATTGTCTGTGATCTTACCAGTATAAGTCAAGGTAACTGTTACATGACCTGCTTCCTCCAATTCCACGTAAACCGCTTCATTGGCATCATCTACAGTAAAGGGACGGGCTTGACCGGCTACTTCTACTGTTTCGATGGTCAAATCCTTTTGGTGAAGCGAGATCTTGTCCGCCTTGGCTTGACCTGTGATCACCACACGACCACTAAAGGTCTTAGTTTTACGACTTAAATCCAAAAACACGTCATAATGTTCTGGAACGAATGTTTCTACAAAATGTGCAACTGCTTGCATAATTTCCTCCTTTTTATTTCGATGCTTTCCTATCAAAAGCCCTAATAGGACTATTTTATCACAAAGTCTGGATAAAAGAAAAGACAAGCATGACAATGCTTGCCTGAGAACTAAAAGAATGGGGCTTTGGGAGTCGAAATGAACGATTTTTGAATCTATTCACTTTTCTTCTATCCTCAAAGATTCGTCTTTCTTACATTTCTACAATTTTACCTGTTTCAAAGTAGACAACCCACTCACAAATATTTTTGGCATAATCCCCGATGCGTTCCAAGAAGTTAATCACTTGGAAGTAATCACGACCGGTCACAATAGACTCAGGATTTTTCCGAATTTCTTCTGTCGCCAATTCTTGAATGCTTTCAAAGAAATGATTCACCCCTTCGTCTCTGCTAGCTACTTCATAGGCCAAATCGACATCGCCTTTGAGGTAGACATCAAGGGTCGCTTCGACAAAGTCTTTGACCTCACGCCCCATCTTGCTGATTTCTTCTTCAACAGATTTGATGCGCACTTCACCTTTCATCCGGATCGTTGCTTTGGCAATTGAAACAGCATGGTCACCCATCCGCTCTAAATCAGAGACCGCTTTTAAGACGGTCATGACTACGCGAAGGTCTTGTGAAACTGGCTGTTGAAGGGCAATGATCTCAAAGGATTTGCGCTCTAACTTCACTTCAAAATCATTGATCTTGGCATCGTCTTCGATGACTTGACGGGCCAATTCACGGTCATGTGTGACAAAAGCTCTTACTGTACGGTTGATCTGGCTCAACACTTCGTTTCCCATTGCATAAAACTGGTTATGCAACTTTTCTAAATCTTCTTCAAATTGAACTCGTAGCATTTTCTTTTTCTTCCTATCCAAATTTTCCAGAGACATAGTCTTCTGTTTCTTTCTTAGCTGGGTTCAAGAACATTTCATTGGTATCATTATACTCAATTAAATCGCCACCTAAGAAAAAGGCTGTTTTATCTGAAATACGACTCGCCTGCTGCATGGAACGAGTCACCAAAAGCATGGTATAGCGGTCTTTTAGGCCATAGAGGGTTTCCTCAATCTTACCAGCTGAAATCGGGTCTAGCGCTGATGTCGGCTCATCCAACAAGATGATTTTCGGACTGGTCGCAAGGACCCGCGCTACACAGACCCGCTGTTGTTGACCTCCAGAAAGGCCAATGGCTGAGTCATGTAAGCGATCCTTGACTTCATCCCAAATAGACGCACGCTTGAGGGAGGTTTCTACTGCCTCATCTAAGACCGCCTTGTCTTTTATTCCATTGATCATCAATCCATAAGTGACATTGTCATAAATGGACATTGGAAAGGGGTTGGGCTGTTGAAAGACCATTCCGATTTCCTTACGCAACTCAACAGTATCGGTCCGCGGACCGTAGATATTGTGGCCGTTGTAAAGTACCGTCCCAGTCGTCGTCACTTCAGAGTTTAAGTCTCCCATGCGATTGATAGCTTTTAACAGGGTTGATTTTCCCGATCCTGATGGACCGATTAAGGCTGTAATCTCTTTTGACGCAAAGTCCAAGGAGACACTATTTAAGGCCTTCTTTTTGTTGTAATACACCGACAAGTCCTTGACTTGTAAAATTGGATCCGTCATTTTATATTCCTTTTTGTCCTTCTACCTTATCCAAAGTGACCTGACACATAATCGTTGGTCGATTGCAATTTGGCATTTTGGAAAATATGCGAAGTCTTGTCATACTCGATCAGGTCTCCAAGGTAGAAGAAGCCGGTATAATCGCTCGCACGGGCAGCCTGTTGCATGCTGTGTGTCACAATGACAATGGTATAATCTTTTTTCAACTCAAGCATGGTTTCTTCCAATTGCGCCGTTGCAATGGGGTCTAAGGCTGAAGCAGGTTCGTCCATCAGTAAGATGTCTGGCTTCACAGAGATAGCACGCGCAATACAAAGTCGCTGCTGCTGACCACCTGAAAGGGTTAAGGCAGATTTATGAAGGTCATCTTTGACCTGATCCCATAAAGCGGCCTGCTTCAAAGAGGTTTCAACCAATTCATCCAAGACCTTCTTGTCTTTCACCCCAGCACGTTCATGCGGGAAAGTAATGTTTTTGTAAATTGATTTGGCAAATGGATTTGGCCGTTGGAAAACCATCCCGATGTGCTTGCGCATTTCATAGACATTGATATCCGGACGATTGACATCGATGCCTTCATACCAAATTTCACCCGTTACACGCGCAATATCAATGGTATCATTCATCCGGTTCAAACTACGAAGGTAGGTTGATTTCCCAGACCCTGAAGGACCAATCAAGGCTGTAATTTTATTCTTTTCAAACTGCATGTCAACGCCTTTTATGGATTCGTTATTTCCATAATAGACATGCAAATCTTTAGTCGATAGGACCACCTTTTCTTCAGGAAAAGTAATGATGTGTCGCTCATCCCAATTGTATTTTGACATTTCTTCTCCTTTAAGCAGATGTTAGTTTTTTATGGAGGTAACTTCCGAGTTTGCGTGCTCCAAAGTTAAAGATCAAGATAAAGATCAAAAGAACGGCTGCTGAACCAGCTGAGACTTCGATGGAGTCTGGAATGGTTCCTTCACTATTGACCTTCCAGATATGGACAGCCAAGGTTTCAGCCTGCCGGAAAATCGAAATCGGACTGGTCACACTAAAGATGTTCCAGTTTGACCAATCAAGAGCTGGAGCTGATTGACCTGCTGTATAGATCAAGGCAGCGGCTTCCCCAAAGATCCGTCCTGATGCCAATACAACCCCCGTCACAATACTTGGAAGAGCCTCCGGTACCACGACATGAATCACCGTTTCCCAGCGAGATAAGCCTAGGGCAAGACCTGCTTCACGCTGAGTATGGTGGACGTGTTGCAAGCTATCTTCGATATTGCGGGTCATCTGTGGCAAGTTAAAGACGGTCAAGGCCAAGGCCCCTGAAATGATCGAAAATCCATATTTGAACTGGACAACAAAGACCAAGTAACCAAAGAGACCCACAACAACAGATGGCAAGGAAGACAAGATTTCGATACAGGTCCGTACCAAATTCGTCAAGCGACCTTTTTTTGCATATTCAGAGAGGTAAATCCCAGCCCCAAGAGAGAGGGGAAAAGAAATCACCAAGGTAATGACCAAAAGGAAGAAGGAATTGTACAATTGAATTCCGATCCCTCCTCCTGCTTGATAAGAAGAGGATTTCCCTGTCAGGAAGTGCCAAGATACATGGGGTAAGCCACGCACCAAAATGTAGAGAATCAAAGCAGCGAGAATAGCGACAATAATTCCTGAAATGGTATACAGCACTCCTGTGGCAATTTTATCCATTCGTTTAGCGTGCATAGTTCTTCTTACCTCTTTCTTTCGTAATTAGTTTAATCACACTGTTAAAGGCAAGACTCATAAGGAGCAATACCAAGGCAAGCGACCAGAGTACATTGTTATTGACTGTTCCCATAACGGTATTTCCGATTCCCATGGTCAAAATAGAGGTGAGGGTGGAAGCTGGTGTAGTGAGCGAGGTTGGTACCACAGCCGAGTTTCCTACGACCATCTGAATGGCCAAGGCTTCCCCGAAGGCGCGTGCCATCCCAAAGACGACCGCTGTAAAAATTCCAGAGCGGGCTGCCTTGAGTGTGACATGCCAGATGGTTTGCCAGCGTGTCGCTCCCATAGCCATACTGGCTTCACGGTAATGACGAGGAACAGCACGAAGACTATCGGTCGTCATAAAGGTCACTGTCGGTAGGATCATAACAAAGAGGACAAAGACACCTGAGAGAATCCCAAAACCAGTCCCTCCAAAGAGACTACGCGTAAATGGAACAACGACTTGGAGACCAATAAATCCATAAACAACGGAAGGAATTCCTACCAAAAGCTCAATCGCTGGTTGCAAAAACCGTGATCCTTTGGGAGATACTTCCGTCATAAATACAGCTGCACCAATGGCGAACGGTGTTGCCAAGAGGGCAGAGAGCAAGGTTACGATAAAAGATCCCAAAATCATCGGTAGGGCTCCGAATTCCTTAGCAGCAGGGTTCCAGGCACTACCAAATAGAAAACTAAAGATATTGACTTTATTGACAAAGAAAGTCGACAAGCCTTTTTGAGCCACAAAAATCAAAATCATGGCGACGACGACGACAATCAAACTCATACATAGAAAGGTAATGGTCTTTCCAAATTTTTCTAGGCGGGAGTTTTTGGATTTCGTCAGCATTTTTTTTGCTACTTCGTTCATTTTTTACCCAATTCTGTTATTTTTTTGTCACATTTCCTTTTAAATCACGGGTGACTTTCATGTCATTGATAGGAATATAGCCCATTTTTCCAACCACTTTTTGCTGGATCTCATCGGTCATCATATAATCGATAAAGGTTTTGGCCAAGTCATTTGGCTTCCCTTTGGTATACATATGCTCATAAGACCAGATCGGCCACTTATTGCTGATGACATTTTCTTTGGTGGGTTGGTAACCATTGAGCTTCATAGTTTTGACACTGCTATCTAGGTAGGTAAAGGCCAAATAAGAGATGGCTCCTGGCGTTTGGGAAACAATATTTTTAACCATCCCGTTTGAATCTTGCTCTTGGGCTTGCTTTGGCTGTTTGCCGTCCATTATGATGATATCAAAGACAGCTCGGCTACCCGAACCAACTGCCCGGTTCACAATTGTGATTTCAAGATCCTTTCCTCCCAATTGTTTCCAATTGGTATATTCTCCTGTGAAAATCTTCCGCAACTGCTCTGTCGTCAAATTATCGATGGAGATATCTTTATTTGCGATAATGGCTGTCCCTGCTACGGCTACCTGATGGTCAACCAAGCTTGATGCATCAATCCCAGATTTTTCTTCTGCAAAAAGGTCACTATTTCCAATATCGACAGCCCCTGATTGAACCTGGGAAAGTCCTGTACCAGAACCGCCTCCTTGCACGTTGACAATCTTTCCTGGATGTTCCTCAATGTAGCGGTCCACGACTCCTTCCACAAGAGGCTGCAAAGCAGTAGATCCAACGGCCGTGATGGATTCTCCGCGATTGATCCAAGAAGCACAAGCAGATAAACTTCCTGCTAATGCGATCGTCGCTAGTCCTAGGATCAGCTTTTTTGACTTTTTCAAATCGTATCTCCTTGATTGTTTACTATTTCAATTAAACTATTTGCCAAGTGATGTTTTGTAAAAAAACACCTCTACTTCCACTATATCATAGAACAGATTCTTTTCATAGTATTTTACCTAAAACGCAGACCCTTTGGATAGAAATTTTTTAGGGTCTTTCCGGTGACCTTAGCAAAACCTAAACCATTGCCTTCGACCAGAACCTGATACCAACCATTGGGATGATTTTCTTCCAATTGGATCGTCTCTCCCGCTACATAATGGACAAAATCATCAGGTGTAATGGAAATCCTCGCTTTGACCTCGCTTGGTCTTAGAGCGAGTCCGAGAGCAAAGCTAGGCTCAAAGCGGTTTTTCTTGAAGGTCCCAAGGTGCAAACCATTGCGGGCAATTTTTATTTTTCGAAGATCTGGCAAACCTTTCGGCACCAGATAGAGCTCTTCTCCAAAAGTTTCTAGCACTCCATCGAGTGTAATGAATAGGTGTTTTTTGACAAAATCTTGCCACAATTTCTTCTGTTCAGCAGTTAATTGGTCTTTCTTGGAAGGAAGTTTCGCAGCTTGATTCTCACCAAGATAACGGAACTTCGCAACGAATTGCCCTTCTCCTTTGAAGAGATGCGGGTACATGCGCGCTGTTTCAGGATAGCCAATGCCATCTGCCATGCCATTGATTTTTTCGAATCTGTCCAGTTCCAACTCAAAGTTCTGTAACAACCAGGACACCATCTCTTCGTTTTCTTCAGGAGCCCAGGTACAGGTCGAATAAACTAAAAAACCTCCTGGAGCCAGCATTCTGATGGCATCCTCTAGGATCTCTCGTTGGAGGGAGGCACATTGCTCTGGATAGTCTAGAGACCAATAGTCCATAGCATCTGGTTGCTTGCGAAACATCCCCTCGCCCGAACATGGAGCATCTAGAACAATGAGATCAAAAAAGCCAGAAAAGACCTTTGCTAAACGATCTGCTGACTCATTGGTCACCAGTACATTTCGCGCACCAAAGCGCTCCACATTCTCAACCAAGATTTTGGAACGGCCTTTATGGATTTCATTGGAAACTAGCAGTCCTTGATTGTCCAAGTAGGATAGGAGCTGGGTCGTCTTCCCTCCAGGGGCTGCTGCTAAGTCAAGTACCTTCATTCCAGGCTTTGGCTGAGCTACTTGCGCCACCATCTGTGCAGCTGGCTCCTGCGAGTAGACCAAACCTGTCGCATGCTCGATCGATTTACCAGACACCTTTCCATAATGGCCCCAAGGGGTATTAGGAATAGGGTCCGAAAAGGCTTTTTGGGCTTCTTTCAAAGGATTGGTGCGAAAGGCTGAGACTGCTTCTTGGTCAAAAGTCGCAAAAAAAGCAGCAGCATCCTCACCTAGAAGATGCTGGTATTTTTCTGTAAAACCGTTGGGAAAATTCATCTAGTTTCTCCCCTTCTTCAGATAGGTCTGAATTTCAGACAACTTGGCCTTCGGCACCATCATGATAGGCTCAAGGGTTTGGTAATTTGGCTGATCTCCATTGAGATTCAAAACAGTATAGCCTAAGCGTTCACCCATTATGGCAGCAGCTGCATAATCCCATGGCCAAAGATAGCTAAAGTAAGCTAGAATCCCACCAGAAAGAATTTTTGAAAAACTAATGCCGGCACTTCCATAGACACGGATCCCAAGGCACTTCATCCCCAGATCGACCATTCCCCATTCATTTTTTTCTAGCATACCGACATTAGAGGACATCAAAAGGGTATCGAGAGGCCGGTCCACAAAAGGAGTGAGTTCTAGCTCATTGCGGTAAACTGGAAACTCGCCACCTCCATAAAAAAGCTGATCGCGCATCACATCATAAATCAGGCCAAATTGACCATGGCCCTCTTCAAAGTAAGCCACCATCACAGCAAAATCTTCTTTTTGGGCTACGAAATTATTGGTGCCATCAATCGGATCAATCACCCAAACAGATCCTTCTGAAATAGGCGAACGAAGGCCATCTTCTTCCGCAAAAATCTGATCCGTCGGGTAACGTCGGGTAATCTTTTCAACCAAATCTTTTTGGACCTGCTGGTCCATCTGGGTTACCAAATCAGTTGGCCCTGTCTTTCTCATGATTTTCAATGAATCATCGAGATGCTGCCGGATATACTCTCCAGCCTCGAGAACGATTTGTTTGGCAAACTCTAACTTATTTTTCAAGTGAAAACCATCCTTGTTCTTTTTGCTTTGCGGCCTGGGTCGCACGGTAAAGAGAATAGCCGCTAACTTGCTCAAACTCTCGTCCAAGACGCTTTTCTTCTCCAATACTTGGTACGACTTGTTTAAAAGCCCGGTAGGCCTTGAGGTAGTCCCCAACCTCTACCTTGCTCTCATAAGCCTCTTCAACCTTGTTAAAAAAAGAAAGCACTGAAGCAAGCTCTTCAGTGCTCCACGATAAATCCAGTGGGTAACTATAATTTTCTATCATCCATCAAACTTCTCAATTTATTTCTGCTCTCAGAGTGGCAGAGCGTAACTCTTGTTTGCGATAACTTCGTGGCAAGAAGGCCCGAATTTCGTCTTCATTAAAGCCGATTTGCATGCGTTTGTTATCCAAAATAATGGGTCTACGCAAGAGACTTGGATTTTCCTCAATCAGTCGGATCAAGGCAGAAATCGACAAATCCTCCACATCAACGTCTAATTTTTGAAAAATTTTTGAGCGAGTTGAAATGATGTCGTCCGTTCCATTTTCGGTTAAGGCCAAAATACTTGTCAACTCCTGACTGCTCAAAGGACTTGTCATAATATTGTGTTCTTTAAATGGAACATCGTGCTTCTTTAACCAAGCCCGTGCTTTTCGACATGATGTACAACTCGGTGATAAAAATAATGTAATCATGTATTTCACTTCTTTATTGTATCTAACTATTTAACTCTATTATACAAAAAAAAGAGAGGCTTGAAAAGGCTTTTTTGATTTCTCGGCTATTTTTCTGAATTTCAGTGGAAATCAGGAAGCACTTTCATTTTCCTTAACATGGTAAGACGAAGAAAAAGGGGCATGACACCCCTTGAAATTATAGCTCTGACCACTGGCGTGCGACTACTTCGTCCTCTTCTAATTGAGCTACTAAAGACGCTACACCATCAAACTTGACCATGTCTCGAATCTTGTCCAACCAGTGAATGGTTAGGGTATGACCGTAGATATCACCTGTAAAATCAAAGAGATTGACTTCAAAACGCAATTCTTTGCCATCAAAGGTGACATTTTTCCCGACAGAGGCCATTCCCCGATAGGTCTGCCCTTTAAAATCGACATCAACTACATAGACGCCATCTGATGGTAGATAAGTCCGATCAATCGGGGCTAGATTAGCCGTTGGATAGCCAATAGTCCGACCACGCGCATCCCCATGCACTACGATCCCTCGACTAGCTGAGGGACGTCCCAGCAGCCGTGCTGCTTCCTTGACGTGCCCTTCTAAAACTGCTTTACGAATACGGGTTGAGCTGATCTTCTCACCTTGATCCAGTACGGGTTCAATGACTTCCACTTGGCCTCCAAAATAAGCGGATAAATCGGAGGCTGTTTTCTTATCACAACCAAAACTATAATCAAAACCAGCAATCAAGACCCGAGCTCTCAAGGCTTTTACAAATTGATCGACAAATTCTTTGGCTGTTTTAGAAGCAAAATCGGTCGTAAAATCAATGAGATAGAGCTCATCTACTCCAAGTTTTTTTAAGGTTCGAAAGCGGTCCTCTGGGCTTTGCAAATGGAGCAACAATTCTGATTGGTAGCGAACAAAGGCTAGCTTGGGTGATTCCGGGAAGGTTAACAAAGCAACCTTCAAGTCTTTTTCATCTGCTATCTGGCGTGCTTTTTTAAAAAGTTCCTGATGCCCTAGGTGCAAGCCATCAAAGTAGCCCAAGACCAAAACCGTCTCACACTCCACGTGGATCTGATTTGCAGTAGTTATCGTACGAATATTCATGAATTTATTGTAACACACTTTCTGTCAGAAAAACTTTGCGAGGTTTGAAAAGTTCTTCCCTTTTCTCCAAAATAGCCACTAGTTTTCCTTGGTAAAAAGCAGCCAACTCTTTTGCCTCACTCTCAACCGGAATAAAGCGTCCCACTTGGACTTCGCCGACCTCTTCTACTGTCAGCTCTACTGTTTCCAGATCTCCAGTCCCAATCTCAAGTGGATGAAGGAAGCTCAAATCTCCTTGGACTACTTTTTCAGCCACTTCTTCTAAAGTCAAGGCATCTTCAAGGGACAAACCGGCTGCACTGGTGCGGATCAAGTGGGACATATGGGCTGCATAACCCAGTTTCTGCCCTAAATCCACCGACAAGGTCCGGATATAAGTTCCCTTGCTGCATTTGACACGGAAGGGGAATCGGGCTGTTTTCTCTTCATAAACAATCTCTCCGGTCCTTGCAAACTCATAAATCGTCACTTGCCGAACAGGACGTTCCACTTCTTCTCCTGCACGCGCATATTCATAGAGCTTGCGTCCATTGACCTTGACCGCTGAATACATGGGCGGTACCTGCTCGATCTCTCCCACCATTTGGGCAATCATGCGATCGACCTCTTCTGCATCTAAAGGTGCTTCCACTGGGGTCCGCTCTATGACTACACCGCTGGCATCTTCTGTCGTTGTGGAAAAGCCCAGAGTGATTTCACCCTCATAGATCTTGCCCTCATCTTGCATGAATTCAACCATACGAGTCGCCTTTCCAACGGCAATGGGAAGCACTCCTACCACATCCGGATCCAGTGTTCCCCCGTGGCCAATCTTTTTGGTTCCCAGAATTTTGCGCAGTTTAAAGACCACATCGTGCGAGGTCATACCCGCTTCTTTCTTTACATTAATAATTCCGTCCATCTGATTTGCTCTTTCTAACTGATTGTGTGACCATCCGGGTCACCGACCCTTTATTATACCATGAAAGCTCTCTCTTGTCGCTGATACCCGTCTCCAATGTGTTTCAAAAAAATTCCGTAGCAGATTTCAGACAATTTTTCGTTCATTTGATAAAATGAAAATCAAAGGAAGGTGTATAATATGTTAACGTATGATGTAATCGTTGTCGGCTTCGGGAAAGCCGGGAAAACTTTGGCCGCAAAATTGTCAAGCCAAGGGAAAAAAGTCGCTCTGATTGAAAAGAGCAAGTCCATGTACGGTGGTACCTGTATCAATATCGCTTGTATTCCAACTAAGACCTTGATTGTCGCAGCGGAAAAAGGCTTGGATTTTGAGCAAGCCATGAGCGAAAAAAATGCGGTCACCACTCGTCTCAACGGCAAGAACTACGCAACTATTGCTGGAACGGGTGTGGACATTATTGATGCAACAGCTCGTTTCGTTTCCAACAAGGTCATCGAAATTCAAGCTGGTGACGAAAAGGAAGAATTGACTGCTGAAACCATTATTATTAATACTGGTGCAGTACCAACTGTCCTTCCAATCCCAGGATTGGCTGAAAGTAAATTTGCTGTAGACTCAACCGGTATTCAACGTTTGGAAAACTTACCAAAACGCCTGGGTGTCCTTGGTGGTGGACCAATCGGATTGGAATTTGCTCATCTCTACAATACCTTAGGTAGTCAAGTAACAGTATTGGATGCTGCGGACACGTTCTTGCCACGGATTGAGCCAAGCATCGCAGCTCTTGCAAAAGGCTACCTTGAAGAAGATGGTATTCAGTTCCTTCAAGGTGTTCATACCCAAGAAATTAAAGATGGCCAAAACAGCTTAACGGTTGTAACCGATAAAGGAGACTTCGAGTTCGATATCCTCCTCTACGCAACTGGACGTAAGCCAAACACAGCTGGCCTTGGTCTTGAAAACACAGACATCCAAGTTACGGATCGTGGAGCTATTCAAGTCAACCGTCATTTGGAAACCAACGTCCCTGGTGTCTTTGCAGTTGGGGATGTCAATGGTGGTCCTCAATTCACCTATATGTCACTTGATGACTTCCGCATCGTCTTCAATTACCTTACAGGCGATGGAAGCTACAATCTCGAAACACGTAGAAATTATGCGACAACCCTCTTCATTGCTCCTCCATTGGCCCAAGTTGGCTTGACTGAGCAAGAAGCACGAGACAAAGGACTTCCAGTGGCTGTCAAAGAATTGCCAGTTGCTGCCATGCCACGTGGCCATGTCAATGCAGACCTTCGTGGTGCTTTTAAAGCCGTGGTCAACCCAGAAACCAAGGAAATCCTTGGAGCTACGCTCTTTGGAGAAGCTGCTGGTGAACTCATCAACCTAATCACCATGGCAATGGATAACAAGATCCCTTATACTTACATCGCAAAACAAATCTTTACCCACCCAACCATGGCAGAAAACCTAAACGATCTCTTTGCGATTTAAATAGAATAAAAACGCTGGAAAATTTTTCCAGCGTTTTTAGTTTAAGAATCCACAGACAGCCTCTTGAAATACTTTATTTTCTTCATAAAGAGCATGCCCAGAATGCTTTAGAATAAGGAGCTGACAACCCGAAATCGCTTTTGCCAGTTCCTTGGATCCATTCACACCAATCACACCATCTTCGAGGGCACCAAGAACCAAGGTCGGACAATGAATTTCTTTTAAGACCTCAAGGCTATTATGTTCCAGGCAAGACTGAGACTGAATGACAATTCGTTTTTCATCTTTCATTCGTCCCAGGCGACCCATAATATGATAAAGCAACCGCCACTTTTGATAGCTCTTTTGCGTGTAGGAGTGCTGTGCGATATCCAGCATGAGATGCTTAAAATTTCCGGATTGACTGAGTTTTTGCCAATGCTCAATTCGTTCTCTAGCAAGTTGACTAAGCTTCGCTGTTGTCACAGCTAGGATGAGATTTTGAACCCTTTCTGGAAAATCAACTGCCAACCATTGAGCAATCATTCCACCTTGTGAAATCCCCATGACATAGGCGGTATCTAGGTTTAGTGTCTCCATTGCTTCTGCTACATCTGCTGCCATATCCCGCGTCGTATAGCCCTGTCTCAGCTCATTGATTCGAGAAAAAACATAGATTTTATAGCGCTTAGCAAGTAGACGATAAGAGAGGGAAAAGAGCAGGGCCTTTCCTTTAACCGTCTGCAACCCATCCCCTAAGCCTGGTATGATAACTAGGGGCTGTTTTCCTTTTCCAAATGTCACATAATCCATGCTCTTATCGTTAAAATATAAGGTTTCCCCTTTTGTTGAAGACATTACTTCGTTCCCTCTACTATTTTTTCATGATTTATTTATGTTGAGTTTTTAAATGCAAGGCAAAGCCGGCAGTCACTTTTTCAAATCCAACTGCCTGATAAAACTGATGTGCAGCATTTCGTTCAGCGGTTAATCCACTATTTAAAGCCAGTGCCTCAACTCCTTCTTTTACCGCTTGTTTTTTCAATTCATCGATTAGCCTACTAGCAATTCCTTGGCGTCTTGTTTCTTTTGAAACTGACAAAGCTAAAATACGATAGTAAGATCCATCTGCTTCAAAAAAGAAGAGCTTTGCATAACCTAAGAAACCTAAAATTTCTCCGTTTCTTTCAGCTAGAACACAGCCATAATGCGGTTGAGAAAGAATCATTTCTAAACGTCGAGACAGCTTAGAAGCGGTCGTTGGATAGCCTAAGTCTTCGTATAAAGACAGTAGGGCTTCAGCATCTTTCATAGTTGCTTTTCGTATCTGCATAGGATCCTCCTATTCTTCCTTCAGCGCATCAAATTTCGCTTTCATGGTTGGATTTTTGCGGGTCAATTTTTTAACAGAAACATCATCCAGCTTGTTGTTAGCAAGACGAAGTTGGTTTTCTGATGTAGTCAAGAACTTCTTAACTTCTTCCATCCGTTTGATGGCCTTGTCAATTTCATCGATAGCCTTGCCGAAATTGACTGAAGCTGAATTGTAGTTCTTAGCAAAGGCAACTTTAAATGCATCCAGGTCTTCTTCAAAGTGGGTGATGTCAATATTTTGTTCACGGATCAGTGCTAGTTCTTGCTTGTATTTAAGAGAGTTAAGAGCCGCATTGCGTAAGAGCCCAATGATTTGAATAAAGAACTGAGGACGGACCACATACATCTTCTCATACTCGTGGCTGACATCGACAATCCCTGTGTTGAAGTAGTCGTTATCTGCTTCAAGCATACTTACCAAAACAGCGTACTCACAGTTCTTTTCTCGACGGTCCTTGTCCAATTCCTTATAGAAATCGGCATTCTTGTGCTTCTTCTCTGTGCCGTCGGCTTCATTTTTCATCTCAAACATGATGGAAATGAATTCTAGCCCATTATCATCAAAGTCACGGAAGATGAAGTCGCCTTTAGACCCACGTGCAGAGACCTTGTTGTCCTTTTCGAAATAAGCATTTGGGAAGGCAAAACTGCGAACCTTATTGAACTCACTCTCCGCATACTGCTCCAGACTTTCCCCAATAGCTTTGGTTGATTGTTGAGCCTTGAAATTCTTGTAGAACTCGACCTGTTCATTGGCCGCCTTTAGCTGGGCTTCGTAGTTTTGCTTAACAGATGTTAAAGAAAGCTCATTTTCCTTTTCTTGTAAGAGAAGCTGGTTTTTAACCTGATCCCTTTCTTTCTCCAAATCAGAGAGTGTCTTTTGCAGTTGATTCTCATGCTCTAAACGTAAGGTAGCCAGCTGATTTTCCAGCGCTTGCACTTCTTTTTCTTTCTCTAGCAGACTTTGGCTAGCCGTTTGCTCTACTTCCTTTTTCGCCAATTCTTTTTCGGTATCAAACTGTTGAATCTGATTTTGTAACTGAGCAATTTCTTGGTCTTTCTTGGCTAACTTCTCTTGCTGCTCATTAAGGGCCTTTTGCTCAGCTAAAGCCAACTCTTGCCGAATCCGCTCATGAATTTCCTTATCAAACTCAGCTGTCCGTACCTGTGACAAGAGCTCGCTGTATTGACTTTCATTGACTGTAAAGACTTCCCCACAGTTGGGGCACTTGATTTCGTTCATAGCATGCCTCTTTCTCTATTCTTAGTCTATTATATCATGCTACCTGTAAAATCAAAACCAGCAAACTAGGCTTTGCTCCTACTATTTCCCTTCACAATTATGTTTATGGCAATGAATAGAGTAAATGAGAACATTTGAGAAAGCAGGACGATGGCCATTAAAACTTCCCGCTGTGAGAAAAGCAGGAGAAACAGATTTGTTTCTCCTGCTCGGTAGATTTGAGACGGAAGGCTCAAATCTAAGGTATGGAATCCCAAAGGGAGTCGCTACCGTCCGTCCTCATATAAGGGAAGTTTTATAAAAGGCAAAACCAGCAAGCTAAGCTTACTGGTTTCCGTTTATTTCTTTTCAATCGGAGCGACGCTGGCCAAGAGTTTCTTGAGACCCACTTCTGGGAAGTTAATCTTGAGTTCTTGGGTATTGCCACTACCAGAAACTTCTAGGACGGTTCCTTCGCCCCACTTCTTGTGAATAGCAATATCCCCAATGGACCAAGCGACACTTTCTTTGGCACCAGCTTGGTTGCCATTGCCAAAGGGAAGGCTTGAGGACGTGAGGGCACTTGGAGCTGCTTGTCTCTTGCGCTCTTGAAGGGCTTGCGACAGGCTCATTCCTTTTCCAAAGGTCGTTCCGCCACCATTGCTATAGGAAGCCTTAAAGCTCGTGTTAGCCGGACGCGCTAAGCCTTGGTAGGTCAATAAATCTGAGCTAATCTCATTGATGAAACGCGTTGGACGGTTGTAGCTGGTCCGTCCAAAGAGCAAACGAGAATTGGCATTGGTCAGGAAGAGAACCTTCTCTGCCCGCGTGATTCCTACATAAGCCAGACGACGTTCTTCTTCCAACTCATCCGGATCCTCCGCCGCACGACTAAGAGGGAAGACGTTTTCTTCCATCCCAATTAAGAAGACCACTGGGAACTCCAGTCCTTTAGCCGCGTGAAGAGTCATCAAGGTCACTTCCGAAGTCTCTTGCGCGCCATCATCTGTATCGGCAATCAAGGCCAAGTCGTTCAAGAAACGACTTAAGGTTTCAACACCAGATTCATCTTCAACAGACTCACCATTTTCATCAAAATTCTTGGTAACAGACAGGAACTCTTGGATATTCTCAATGCGAGCCTGACTTTCCAATTTTCCCTGATTGGTTAGGGCAGTCATATAGCCTGTCTTATCAAGGACTTCTTCGACCAACTCTGTAATGGTCAGCTGGTCCAACTTTTCTCTCAAATCAAGAATGAGATTGGCAAAGTCCCAGATGGCTTGGGCCGCTTTTCCTTTGATGCCTGAGAGCATGATATTGGCCGAAGCATCCAGGAGTGAGGACTCTTGCATTTGGGCAAAATCACGAATCTTCTCCACCGTACCCGGCCCGATTCCCCGCTTAGGTTCATTGATAATGCGCTCAAAACTGATATTGTCACTGAGGTTAGCAATCAAGTTCAGATAAGCAATGACATCCCGAATTTCCTTCCGGCTGTAGAACTTGGTGCCCCCTACCATCGTGTAGGGAATGTTGGACTTGAGCAAGGCTTCTTCAATGGTCCGTGACTGGGCATTTGTCCGGTAGAGAACAGCAAAATCACAGTGTTTGTAACCAGATTCGCGACTAAGCTCTTCAATGGTTTTGGCAACAAAGACTGCTTCATCCTGTTCATCATTGGCCCGGTAATAGACAATCTCTTCGCCGTCTTCATTTTGGGTCCAGAGATTCTTCGGACGACGGTGGCGATTGTTTTTGATGACATCATTGGCTGCTTGCAAAATGGTCTTGGTCGAGCGGTAATTCTCTTCTAGGAGAACGACCTTGGCATCAGGATAATCTTTCTCAAAGTCCAAGATATTTTGCATATCCGCTCCCCGCCAGCCATAAATAGATTGGTCAGCATCCCCAACCACACAGATATTTTTAAAGCGAGAAGCCAAGAGTTTGACCAATTGGTATTGGGCATGGTTGGTATCTTGGTACTCATCTACATGGATGTATTGGAACTTCTGCTGGTAATAGGTCAGTACATCTGGATGCTGATCAAACAGACGCAAGGTCAGCATGATCAAATCATCAAAGTCTACTGCTTCTGACTGACGGAGTTCCTTTTGGTAAGCCTCATAGCACTTGGCGACGATCTGGCTATACATGTCCCCCGCATGTGCAGCATAAGCCACTTCATCAAGCAGGTCATTTTTAGCATTAGATATGGTCCCCAAAATGGTTCGTTCGTTCCATTTCTTAGGATCCAAATTCAAAGACTTCAAGATGCGCTTCATCAGGGTTCGCTGCTCACCCGGATCGACTATGGTAAAGTTACGATTGTAGCCAATGTGATCCGCATCTCGACGAAGGATACGCACACACATGGAGTGGAAGGTGGCAATCAAGCAATCTTGGGTTGCCGGATTTAGCTGGTAAGCCCGCTCTTTCATCTCCCGAGCAGCCTTATTGGTAAAGGTAATGGCCAAAATATTCCAAGGATTGACCATTTTTTCATCGATCAAGTAAGCGATGCGGTGGGTCAAGACACGTGTCTTACCAGAACCAGCTCCCGCCATAATCAAGAGGGGACCTTCTGTCGTTTGGACCGCCTCTGCTTGGCGATCATTCATACCATTCAATAAAGGATTCATCTCATTCTCCTCATTCATTCAATCGTTCTATTATACCACAAAAACCGACCCAGCTTCTTTTAAAAAGGGACTCATTTGAATTTCACTTCTAAAAACGATATAATAGTAACTTATAAACTATAATGTTCTCATTAAAAGGTTAGGAGGGTGTTTTGGACAAACCAAACAGTAACTTAAAACTGGCCGAACGTGGTGCTATCATTAGTATTCTCGCCTATTTATTCCTATCTTGTGCTAAATTAGCGACCGGTCATTTACTCCACTCATCCAGTCTGGTAGCAGATGGTTTTAACAACTTATCCGATATTATTAGCAATGTTGCCTTGCTCATCGGGATTCGTCTCGCTCGCCAACCAGCTGATCGCGACCACAAATTTGGCCATTGGAAAATTGAAGATTTGGCCAGCTTGGTAACTTCGATCATCATGTTTTATGTTGGTTTTGACGTCCTAAGAGATACCCTCCAAAAGATTTTCAATAATGAATCTGTCAGAATCGATCCACTTGGAGCAACTGTTGGAGTCCTTTCGGCCATTGTCATGCTCGGCGTTTACGTTTACAATCTACGCCTAGCAAAACGGGCCAAATCAAAAGCCTTAAAAGCAGCCGCAAAAGACAATCTTTCAGACGTCGTCACTTCTCTTGGAACATCGATCGCGATTGCTGCTAGTGCTTTTAACTATCCCATTGTCGATAAGATCGCTGCTATCATCATTACCTTCTTTATCCTCAAAACAGCCTACGATATCTTTATGGAATCCTCCTTCAGCCTTTCAGACGGATTCGACGATAGCCTGTTAGAAGATTATGAAAAAGCCATTCTCAATTTACCAAAAATCGCCCGCGTAAAATACCAACGTGGACGGACCTATGGAAGCAATATCTACTTAGACGTCGTTTTGGAAATGAATCCCGATCTTTCTGTCTATGAAAGTCATGCCATCACCGAGGAAGTCGAAGACCTTCTTAAGCAAGAATTTGGCGTCTTTGACATTGACGTCCATGTAGAACCAAGCTCGATTCCTGAGGATGAGCTGATCGAAAACGTTGAAAAGAAACTCTTAACCTACGAAAAACGCCTCTATGCCAAGCAAGAGTTCGATACTCTTCTAGCGGATAATTATACCTTGATTGACGATAGCGGTCACGAACACCACAAAGAAGAATTGATCGAAGCCATCGCAAGCGACCAAGTTCACTTTCAACACTTTGAACTGGAGTCCATCAGCCAAAAAACCAAACTTATTCGCTATGAACTCGACGGCCAAATTCATACCAGTCTCTGGCGTCGCCACGAAACTTGGCAAAAGATTTTCCATCAAATTACTAATAAAACCAACTAAAAAGCTAGGAAGTATTCCCTAGCTTTTTACTTGATATCATCTGTCGCTACATCCGTTCCGAACCACTTCTTAGAGATCTTTTGGAACTGGCCGTTTTGATAGAGTTTTCCAAAAGTTTCATCAATTTTTTTCTTCAAGGTTTTATCCGTCTTGCGCACCCCTACTGCAAAGGATTCTGTCTCAAAACCGACAGGAAAAACATTGTAGTCTTTCAGAATGCCTTCTGTTTCTAGGTAATAATTAGCATAAACCCGATCGATCAATAATCCATCAATTCGATCATTTTGAAGATCAATCAGTGCCTCATTAAAACTCTGATATTGAGTAGCTTTCTGATTTTTGACCCTATTTTTTAAGATTTTAGGATTGGCTTCAAAATCCATATAACCAGAAGACCCAGTCTGAGCTCCCAGACGTTTATCTGTCATTTCTTCGACTGACTGGATCCCGGATGATTTCTTGATCACCAAGACCTGTTCATTTTTCATATAGGGCTTTGTAAAAGCAACACTTTCCCGACGTTCATCTGTGGCTGAATAGCCATTCCAGATGGCATCAATGGTCCCATTTTTTAATTCCGTCTCTTTCATGTCCCAATCAATGGGTTGCCACTTGACACGAATCCCATAGGACGCAAAGACTTGATTTGCCAAATCAATATCAAACCCCGCATAGCTTCCATCTTTTTGCTCAAATCCCATGGGAACAAAGGTATTATCAAAACCAATCGTGATGGACTGCTCCTTTTGGTATTTTTGCCAGTTGTCTACTTTAGGATCACTCACAGTCTGACCACAAGCCGTCAGAAGGACGAGACTAAGGACACCTAGCAGCCATGGTATTACACGTTTCATAGGCACCTCCTATTTTGGATCAACCTTGACCAGTATATCCGCAATAGCCTCTGCAAATGGGATATCGTGGGTGACAACAATCTGGGTCATTCCTAGTTCACGGTTCTGCATGATGAGCTTTTCAACTTCCAATCGCAATGCAGGGTCCAAAGCTGAAGTTGGTTCATCATAGCCAATAATTTCAGGATCAATCATCATGGCACGTGCCAAAGCCACCCGTTGCTTTTGACCGCCTGATAAAGAGAATGGATAAGCATCCGCATGGTTTTCAAGTCCCAAGCGCTCCAGCAAGCTCAGCGCTTTTTTACTGGCTTCTGCCTTACTCACATTCATAGTCTTGATAGGAGGCAAGATCAGGTTTTCCATAACCGATAAATGTGGAAATAATTGAAAGTCCTGGAAGACAAAACCGAGAAGATTTCGTTTTTCTAGGGCATCTAGAGGCAAGTTTTCACCGTCGTATATAATTTGACCAGAATCAATTGTTTCAAGACCTGCTAGCATACGAAGCAAGATCGTCTTTCCTCCTCCAGAAGGACCAACAATGGCGACAATCTGTTTTTCAGGAACGAGCAGATTAAAATCTGATAAGATCTGCTTATCTCCAAAACGTTTCGAAATCTGTTTTAATTCTAACATGGCCTTCTCCTCCTATTTGTAGTATGAAAATTTCTTTTCAACACGCTTAGCAATCACCGTTACGATCCCAATGAGAATCAAATAAATGGCGCCCGCCAAAAACATAGGTGCTAGACTGGCATCCCGATTGGCGGCTGTCCGACTCGCTAAGATCAAATCACTGATTCCCAATGCATAGACCAAGGATGTATCTTTGACCAAGGACATGACTTCATTGAAGACACTTGGAAGGACGATCTTGACTACTTGAGGCAAAATGATATACTGAATCGTTTGCCAGGAGCTTAGTTTTAAGACCTTAGCCGCCTCATACTGGCCATTTGGAATGGCAACGATCCCTCCACGAAAGATCTCGGCAAAATAAGCTGCATAATTCAGCGTAAAAGCTATAATTGCTGCAGGAAGACGGTCAATACGAATACCGATACTTGGTAGAACATAATAAATAAAAATTAATTGAAGTAAGAGGGGCGTTCCTCGCATAATCCAAATATAGATGGTTAAGAGCCCATGCAGGATCTTCGAACGTAATTGAAGTAGAAAAGCAACGACAATCCCCAGTGGAATCGACAAGATCAATACAAAAGCAAATACTTGTAGGGTCAGACTGGCACCCTTTAACAAACTTGGTAAAATTTCCAAAGCATACTGCATAGCATTCTCCCCCTTAAAAAATAATTAAAAAATATCATACCATAACTATTCAAAAAATACTAGATAAATTTAAAAATCTATTAAAAAAAATAGCCTTTGCGGCTATTCTTCTACTTTAATAAATCCAAATTTGTTAAGAGGATAGAGACGAAGGTTTACAACTCCTTCAATTTGATTTTTGTGGATGTATCCAAATTCACGACTATCTTCCGTATCACTACGGTTATCATTTAAGACCAAATAAGTGTTGGACGGCACACGGCCAGCCTTGGTTCCCTTTAATTCTGATAAGAAGAAATCATCCGTATAATAGCCATTGCTAGTCGGAGCCGCTAAATGCTTGTTGAGCATTTTATTCAGGTAAACTTCTGGTGTCGCTTTTCCGTTCAAATACAAGACATCGTCCACATAACTGACTTCATCCTTGCCGATCGCAATCACCCGACCAAGGTATTCTTTTCCCCCCACCTTGTATAAGACCAAATCACTGCGATCAATATGAGCATTGCTGGTTGCTACGACAAGATCCCCTTTTTTGACAGAGGCATTGGCCATCTTTTCATTGATATGAAAAGGATGAAATACAAACAAACGCAACAATACCAGTACCAAAATCAGGAACCCTGCAATGATAACATTTCTAATTAAATCTCTCCTTGGCATATCCGTCTCCCTTCCTTTTGATTTATTATACCATGTTTTTGATCTTTAAAAAAGAGAAAGTAAATATTAGTGAGAATTTTGATCAAGCCTTTTTCCAACTAAAAAACCTCGCTTGCGATCTAGTGATCGCAAACAAGGTTTTGAAATTTCTGTATTAGATTAGCGAACTGTACGGATACGCATTGTGTTTGTACGAACAGCTTCTCCAACTGGTACACCAGCAACGATAACGATATCATCACCAGATTTAACAAGACCAGCTTCAACTGCTTTACGTTCAGCAATATCGAACATATCATCAGTTGATGAAGGAGCTTCTGTCAACATAGGGATAACACCCCAGTTCAACATCAATCCACGTTCAGTCAATTCGTCAAATGTCAATGCCAAGATATCAGCATCTGGACGGTATTTAGAGATCAAACGTGCAGTGTGACCTGTCTTAGTCAATGTAACAACCAATTTGATGTCCATTGAGCTTGTAGCATCTTTAACTGCTGATGCCATAACTTCTGTCTTAGAATGACGTTCAAAGGCAGCTGGATTCAAACGACCATATTCTTTCAAAAGAGTTTGAGCGTTCATATCGATTTTCGCCATAGTTGCTACAGATTCAATTGGGTATTTACCATTTGCAGATTCACCAGAAAGCATTGTAGCATCCGTACCATCGATAACAGCGTTGAAGACGTCAGATACTTCAGAACGAGTTGCACGTGGTTTTTCAGTCATTGTTTCAAGCATGTTTGTTGCAGTGATAACAACTTTACCAGCAGCGTTTACTTTAGAAGTGATCATCTTTTGATAAACTGGAACCATTTCGAATGGTACTTCAATACCCATGTCACCACGAGCGATCATGATACCATCAGTTACTTCAATGATTTCATCCAAGTTTTCGATACCTTGTTGGTTTTCGATCTTCGCAAACAATTGAACGTGGCTATTACCAGTTTCTTCACAGATTGCACGAACTTCTTGAACGTCTTTTGCAGTACGTACAAATGAGATAGCGATGAAGTTGATTCCTTGTTTCAAACCGAAACGAATATCATCGTTATCGCGATCAGCAAGAGCTGGGAAAGGAATTTTTGTATTAGGAATGTTTACACCTTTTTGTTTTGCGATGATACCATCGTTTTCAACTTTAACAACAAATTCACGTTTAGCAGCATCTTTTTCGATAACACGAAGACCCAATTTACCATCGTCCACCAATACTTGGTGACCAACTTCAACATCATCAAAGATGTCAAGAGCTCCGGCAACGTTCAAAGCGATAACGTCACGAGTTGATTTAATTCCTTGTTTTGTCGCAACACGAAGAGTTTCACCAGTTTTGTATGAATATTCTTTTGCTTCACCTTCGAACAATTCAGTACGAATTTCAGGACCTTTTGTATCAAGAAGGTAACCAACTTTTTTACCAGCGATTTCTTCAGCACGTTTAACAGTTGCCATACGTTCACCTTGTTCAGCATGGTCACCATGTGAGAAGTTGAAACGGAAAACATTAGCACCAGCTTCGATCAATTTAGCAATATTTTGCGCTGAAGCTTCAACGTCAAGTTTTTCGCCCCAGTATCCATCTTCGCCAAATTTCTTACCACCACGGATTTCGACCGCAGGACCTAAAGTTGCAACGATTTTAACACGTTTGTTCATGATATACGACTCCTTTTTTATATATCTGTCTTTTTAAGACATGTTAACGAATTTAAGTAATGAAATTAAATAGATGACAAGCTACGGTTCAATTCAGCAAGACCAAGATCTGCTTTATGCGGGTTGTTTACGACGATCTTACCGTCATCCGTCAAGCTAAAGAGAGCACCATCTTTTGCATCACCAAGGATTGGGTTTTCCACCATTTTTTCATTGCGGATCCCAACAGCTACACCACCGATTCCTTGCTTCAGAAGTTTAACGGCGTGAGCACCCATACGTGATGCAAGGACACGGTCACGCGCAGTAGGCGAACCACCACGTTGGATATGTCCAAGTTCCGTCACACGAAGGTCACTTTCATCACCAGCTTCTTTCAAAGCCTCACCAAATGCAGCCGCAGACATCACACCTTCAGCAAGGACAATGATATTGTGCGTACGGCCTTTTTTATAACCTTCTTTGATGCTTTCAACCACATCTTTGATATCGAATCCTTCTTCAGGGACGATGATTTCATCCGCACCAGACGCGATACCTGACCAAAGCGCGATATCTCCAGCATTACGTCCCATCACTTCGATGACGAAAGTACGACGGTGACTAGATGAAGTATCACGAATCTTGTCGATGGCATCCATTGCAGTTGTCACTGCAGTGTCAAAACCAATGGTAAAGTCTGTTCCAACGATATCGTTATCGATTGTTCCAGGAAGACCAACAGCTGGGAAGCCAAGCTCTGTCAAGCGCATCGCTCCGTGATAAGAACCATCTCCACCGATGACAACTACACCTTCGATACCGTGTTTTTTCAACTGCTCAATCCCTTTTAATTGACCTTCGCGCTGAGCGAATTCAGGATAGCGAGCTGAGTGAAGGAAAGTACCACCACGTGAAATGATATCTCCAACTGATGAAGCATCCAGCGGATGAATTTCTCCAGCAACCATTCCCGCGTATCCATCATAGATACCGAAAACTTCCATGCCTTCTGAAATTGCTTGACGAACTACCGCTCGAATAGCAGCGTTCATACCAGGGGCATCTCCCCCACTGGTTAAAACAGCAATACGTTTCATTTCGTTATTTGCTCCTTTTTTCTTTTACATTCTACGTAATTATAACACAAATGGGACTAAATATCTCGTATTTTCCATAGTTTTTATCGATAAATCGTTTTCATAACCAGATTCTTGAGTTCTGCTTCTAACTCTTTGTTTTTTTGAACTGGATACCCTTTCAGTTGCAAGGTTTTCTTTTCATCTTCATAGCGCATCACAACTGGGTAAGGACCAGGATATTTTTTCAAAATCGAAAGAATGGCCTGATCCTGACTGTGGTTAGCCAATTGAATCCAGAATTTCTCATTGGTCGCTAATTGTGCTTCTGATAGAACCATCTGCAAGTGACCATCTCGTTCTTGGATTTTTCCAGACAAGTAATAAAAACCACCTTCTTTGATCAAAGAAGAAAATCGATTGTAGGTCTCTGGGAAAAGGGTCACGTCCAATTTTTTCTTGGTATCGCTGACTTGTAGGAAAGCCATGAGGTCCCCGGCCTTCGTCCGAATTGTTCTGATGGATTGAACTTCCACCAAAATCCGAGCTTGTTGGCCTTTCTCCAGTTGCGAGATCGGCTGGATCTCATAAGGACTGGTTTGCGCAATAGTGGCTAAAGGATGAGGACTCAATCCAACCCCGATAAGGGCTTGCTCTTTCTCATATTTTTCAGCTTGGCTAAAATCTTCTGTTTCAGTCCAAGAGTAACTGGAATCCCCAAACAGACTGCCCAATTCATCCGCAAAGACGAACAAATTCGGTAAATTTCGAAGGACTTTGCGCCTGTTTTTCTCAAAACTATCAAATAAGCCAAGCTCAACCAAAGGAGTTAATAAAGGCAATTTGTGATACTGAGTCGGAAGTCGTAAAATGAAATCTTCGACACTTTCAAAGGGACGATTGTCGATAATCCAATAGGCAAAATCTCTCGGAAATCCCTTGATATTTTTCATGCCTAAGTAGATTTTTCTATCTTGAAACTTATCCCTATATGGAATGGTATTAATCGATAAGGAAGCTACTTTAAAGTCAAACTGGAGGGCATCTGTCAGATAGTCACTACTCGAATAATTGAGCATGACATCAAAGAAAACATCTGGATAATGGACCTTGAAATAAGCCATTTGAAAGGCTAAGGCAGAGTAGGCATAGGCATGGGACCGGTTAAAACCATAACCTGCAAATTTTTCCATAATAGCAAAGACTTCTTGAGCCTTTTCTTTGGTATGACCGAGTTTTTGAGCCCCTGTGATGAAATCATCTTCCATCTTGTGCATTTCTGCAGCATTTTTTTTGCCCATGGCGCGCCGTAAGATATCGGCTTTCCCAAGGCTAAATCCTGCAAAGCGCTGAGCCACCTGCATCACCTGCTCTTGGTAAAGCATAATCCCATAGGTAGGCTCTAAGATATCTGCGATAGAGGCATCTAAAATTTCCACCTTCTCTTGGCCGTGCTTTCGCTTTACAAAATTATCAATGTAATCGCTAGCTCCTGGGCGATTGAGAGAGGTGGTCGCTACCACTTCTTCAAAATGATTGGGTTTCACACGCCTCAAAAGACGAATGGCCCCAGCCTGTTCAAATTGGAAAATGCCCTTGGTGTCTCCTGCCGCAAACAAGGCCAGCGTTGCTGGATCTTCTAAATCAATAGCTTCAATTCGTATATCTTCTTGATACTTTTCATAGACTGCTTCCTTCATTTTTTGAACAAAGGTTAAATTGCGCAAGCCTAAAAAGTCCATTTTCAACAGACCATTGGCCTCTACTGCATGGGCATCATACTGAGTAATGAACATGTCCTCCCCATACTTGAGAGGAATATGATCCGTCAAATCTTGGTCACTCATCACGACCCCAGCTGCGTGGATCGAAGTCTGTCTCGGCTGACCCTCGATTCTTTTCGCAATCTCAAAGCCACGCTCAAATTCCGTTCGGCTACGGATTACTTGTCGAAAGGCCAGGTTCTTCTTATAAGCGGTCGTCAATGTATCTCTAAAACCAATTCGCTTGGTAATAGAGGTCAGTTCGTACTCAGGAACTCCAAAGCGTTTAAAGACATCGCGAATGGCTTGCTTAGCGCCAAAGGTTGAAAAGGTTACAATCTGAGCCGCATGGTAACTTCCATAACGGTCTCTCACATAGCGGATAAATTCAGGACGATAGATATCAGGAATATCAATATCAATATCCGGCATAGTATAGCGCTCCACATTTAAAAAGCGCTCAAAGAGGAGGTTCTTCTCCACTGGATCAATCCCTGTAATCTCTAGAGCATAGGCTACCAGTGAGCCTACAGCAGATCCACGTCCCATTCCCATGTAATAGCCTTGAGAGCGTCCGAAACGAAGGAGGTCCCAGACAATCAAGAAATAATCATCAAAGCCCATTTGGTGAATAATCTCTAACTCATGCTCCAATCGTTCCTGATAGATTGAACCTCTTAAGTTTTTCTGAACAAGACCAGCTTGCGCCAATTCTCTCAGTTCTTCTACTGCTGGTTTTTTATGGTTAAAACGAGGCAATTTTAACTGGGTATCAATTTGGTAATGAATACCTGCTACTAACTGTTCTAGATTTTCTACCGCCTGAGGAAAGGCTACTTCAAAGTCTTTTCTCAAATCTTGGGGACTTTTTAAGGCCAAGCTCGCATCCATCGAACCTGTTTCTGTTAAGGTTTGATTTTCCTTAATCGCAGCAAGCATCTGGAGAGCTTCCAGATCAGACCTTTCGAAATAACGTACCGTATGAAGAGGGAGAACGGGATGCGTAAATGAGCCTGCCGGTGTGTCCGCAAAAACCCCAATATAGTAATCACAGGATAAAGGCAACTCCTCATTAGCATAAGGAGCCGGAACAATGACTGCGACATGCTGCATAAAGTGCTTCACATCTTCCCAGCTGTTCTTTCCCATCATTTTAGTCGTTGAAATCTTCATCAAGTTCTGATAACCTTGGGTTGACAAGGCCAGCAAGCGAAAAGGAATGGTTTGATCCTCAAGCTCCAGTCTAATTTCCAGACCGATTAAGGGGTTGAGCTGAGCGGCCTCGCAAGCTTCGATGAACTCATAAGCACCATACAAATTATCAACATCCATGATTCCCAAGGACTCATAGCCCATGCTTTTGGCTTTCTCGACATAATCTGTCAAGCTGACCACACTTTCCATGAAGGTATAAACTGTTTTGGTATCTAGCTGTGCAATCACTTTTTCTCCTTTCTGCATTGTCTATTTCGGTGACCTCTTTGGTCACTCCTTTTTGTACAAAAAAACACCACTGTTACACAATGATGTCTCAACAACGGAAGACATGGGATTCGAACCCACGCACGCTTTTACACGCCTACCGCGTTTCCAACACGGCCTCTTAAGCCTCTTGAGTAATCTTCCAAAATTATATATGGAGCCGGTGGGAATCGAACCCACGTCCAAACACCTGCCAGCATATTTGTCTACAACCATAGGTTATGTTTTGTTTTAACAGCCTCTCGACACATAACTCAAGCCTAGAAACTGCGAGTCTATCAATCTCTTATCAAGCTGCTAGACAAAGCTTGATCGTATCTCGCTCAAATAAAGACCTGTCATCAAACGCGAGCGATTCGAATCGGGTCACGCCTGCTGGTGTTTAGGCAGCTAAAGCGTATGAATTATTATTTTTTGCAGTTATATTTAACTGAGCGTTTACGTCGCCACACGAGTCGCAAAATATACCTCATAATGCCTGTCGAATCCGTAACGACCCCAAAACGAATACATTTAGTATATCAAAAGTAGTCTGAAAATGCAAAATAAAAAATTGAACAAGAAAGCTTTCCTTTTGGAGCCTCCTCGTTCAATCCCTTATTGATTATTGAAGGTTCAACTTATACTTGCTGATGTAGTGAATGGTGAAGTACATAGAAACAATCTTAATCACTTCATAGATGAGTCCTGGAACAAAGTTAGATCCTAAATCATCAATATTTCCATAAGCAATAGTAAGCCAAACTGCATTTTGATCTCTAACTGGATTGACTACTGTACCAATGATACTTAACACAATACACAAGAGAAAGAAAAACAGAATAGCCTTCAATCCACGACGATTTTGGAACAGTTGGCCAAGTGCGATTGATACATAAAATAGGAAGATTCCTGAAGCTGTTGTAAAAATCCACCAAATGATAATCCAATAAGCAATAGAATGACTAAAAGCCTCAGCGATAACACTAAATACAGGAGAGAGGTCTTCACCAATGACAGCGCCCATCACAAGCATTGTGATAAAACCACTAAAAAATAGAAGGAATAGGCAGTAAAGACTCGCTACTAAAGCTCCCACAAATTTAGACAAAATGATGGCATGAGGGCTAGCTGGAAGGGTCCAGGTCAAGTAACCTTCACGTCCGTATAAGTTGGAATAGAAACGACGAATAATAATATAGTAGTTACTAAGATAAAGACCAATGACTCCTCCAAAAATGAGAATCCCAAGAGTCCCAGTTGTGATTTGCATACTATTGGTTTCCATATCCATAAAACCGTTTGTAGCACTTCCACCAATAACACCTGTAATCACTGACAAACCTAGTGCGATCAGGGTGATCAATAAATACCACTTAGCTGTCGATTTGAATTCATATTTTAATAATTTACCAAACATGGGTGCCTCCTAATAAACACGGAATTGATCACGGAAGATCTCATCGACGGATTTTCCGTGTTGATTGCGCAAAACAGTCGTATTTTCATGCAAGAGGATTCTTCCTTGGTTGATGAAAATCGCCTCATCCAAAACTTGCTCAATATCTGCAATCAAGTGAGTTGAAATTAAAACAGATGAGTTCGGACGTCTATTTTGAATAATAGTCCGCAAGATATAATCACGCGCCGCTGGGTCTACTCCTCCAATTGGTTCATCAAGAACATACAAGTCAGCTTCCCGACTCATCACCAAAATCAATTGCACTTTTTCCTTATTCCCTTTTGAAAGACTAGTCAATTTTTGATTTGGAAGCAAGTGCAAGTCATTGAGCAATTGGTAAGCACGTTGCACATTAAAATCTGCATAAAAATCTTGGAAATAGCGGATAGCATCCACGATTTTCATATTTTCATTCAGATAAGTCGTATCTGGCAAATAAGAGACAACTTTTTTAGAGGCTGGGGATGGCAATTGCCCATGAATATAGATATTGCCAAGGCTTGGTTGCAACAAACCATTAATCAATTTAATAATGGTTGTTTTCCCACTACCATTGGGACCAAGAAGGCCAATAATACGGCCAGGTTGGATATTCAAACTAACATCCATGAGAGCCACTGCTTGCCCATAGTTTTTCGTTACATGGTCCAAGTAGACCAAAGGATACTGATTCATGTAAATCTCCTTTTTTTCTATTTATGCTATTATACCTTGTCTCCTAAATGTTTGCAACTGTATATGAAAATTTGCAAAGAATTTGTATAAGTTGTTTAAAAAACGGTATAAACGGAAAAAGAGGCTGGGACAAAAGTCCTAGCCTCTCTGATTTGCCTTGATGAATACTGTATCCATTGAAAATTTTTAGCTAATGCCAAGAGCAATTCGTGCATAACGACTCATCTTTTCAACCGTCCAAGCAGGATACCAGACCAATTTCACATCAACAGTTGATACTTCTTCTACATCTGCCAACGCATCGTGGATCTGATCTGTCAATAAATCGGCCAAGGGGCATCCCATAGTGGTCAACGTCATATCAATCACGGTTGCACCTGTTTCACCATCAAAATGAATCTCATAAACAAGACCCAAATTGACAATGTCAATTCCAAGCTCAGGATCAATGACTTCTTCCAAGGCATTTAAAATTTTATTCTTGATTACTTCAATTTGCTCTGTTGTATAGGCCATTCTACACTTCCTTTATTTTCTATTTCGTCTAACCACGATTTCCAAGACTTAGCCAAAGAAGGTCAGGTTAAAGATGTCCGCAGGACCTTCCTCGCTTCCAAAGTTCTTGGCGACCGTTAAAAATGTCTCCCAGAACTAGGTCGCTTTTTTATTTCTTGGCGACCGTTAAAAATGTCCCCCGGACATTTTTAATCCTCAATAAAATCACGCAATGGTTTGCTTCTGCTTGGGTGGCGGAGTTTGCGGAGGGCTTTGGCTTCGATCTGACGGATCCGTTCACGGGTCACGTTGAAGACTTTGCCGACATCTTCCAAGGTCCGCATTTTACCATCATCGAGACCAAAACGTAAACGTAGGACGTTTTCTTCACGGTCTGTCAGGGTATCGAGGACTTCATCCAATTGTTCGCGCAAGACAACACGAGTGGTGTAGTCTACTGGATTTTCAATCACTTCGTCTTCGATAAAATCTCCCAAATGGCTATCGTCCTCTTCCCCGATTGGCGTTTCAAGAGAAACAGGCTCTTGGGCAATCTTCAAGATTTCACGCACCTTATCTGGCGTCATATCCATGCGCTCAGCGATTTGTTCAGGCGTTGGATCTTGTCCCAATTCTTGTAAGAGGTTCCGTTGTTCCCGAACCAACTTGTTAATGGTTTCCACCATGTGAACCGGGATCCGAATGGTACGCGCTTGGTCTGCAATGGCCCGAGTGATGGCCTGACGGATCCACCAAGTGGCATAAGTTGAGAACTTAAACCCTTTGGTATAGTCAAACTTATCAACCGCCTTCATCAAGCCCATGTTTCCTTCTTGGATCAAATCCAAAAATTGCATACCGCGGCCGACATAACGCTTCGCGATGGAAACGACCAAACGAAGGTTGGCTTCTGCTAGACGTTGCTTGGCTTCCAAATCACCTTGTTCTACCAAAATAGCCAATTCTTGCTCTTCTTCGTTGCTCAACAAAGGAACAACCCCAATTTCTTTCAGGTACATCCGGACTGGGTCGTTGACTTTTGCAGAGTTACTTCCAAGCAATTCCTCATCTGTTAATTCGGGTTCTTCTTCATTGGTTAACACGCGCGCACTAGGGTTGCCATCTTTATCTGTAATTGAAATTCCTGCATCTTGAATCCGTTGCAAAAGATCATCAATTCCGTCTGCATCTAGTGAGAAAGGGATCACCAATTTGTCATTAATATCATCATCTGTAGCAGTCCCACTTTTCTTGTGGCCACGAATAAATTCTGCAATTTGAACGTCTAATGTTGTAATATCTTTTTGTTCTTTTGCCATTCCTACTCCATTCTTCTTTTTTGAGCGATCAAACGCTCAAGCTCCAATAAAGCTGTTTCCGCATCTCCTGTAGAGGAGGCTTCTTTCACTTTATTTCCAATTTGTTGGTTTTCTTTACGAAGCAACTCGCGCTGACGCGTTTCTTCAACTTCTTCTAATTCACCATCCGAAATCTCTTCTGGTAGGTCTTCTTCCAACATGCGATACCAAGCATGCTGAACCCCTTCTGGTTGTTCTGATAAATCCTGAGAACTAACCTCCCCATTTTGGCAAAGCATTTTATACAAAATTTGAAGCTCAGGCGTATCGAAGGAAAAATCCGATCGCAATCGGTAATCATTCAGAATCATTGGAAAATCCTTCATCCGATTCAAGAGATGATTTTCCGCCTTCACCAAGCGTGACATCCCACGATTTGGCAAGAGATCCACTGCAAAATTAGATCGTTTAGAAGCTCCACTTTTTTGCGTGGCTTCTCGCTGTTGCAGCCGGCTATTATTGACGATCTGCTCAACCTGCAAATAATCAAAATCCGGTAGCAAATCAGCTAGTTTATATATATAGGCATTTTGTGCAGTGATGGACTGCGTCTGTGCAATAATAGGGGCAAGCTTTTCGACAAATTCAATTTGCGCTTGCAGGTTCTCAATATAGGACGGTTTCCAATAGTGCATTAAGAACTCGACCTTACTGATTCTGGAATCCTTTAATAGACTGGCCAACTCTTCCGGTGATGTTTTCTTAAGATACTCATCCGGGTCCATCTGGTCTGGAATACGCACGATTTCAAGATCCAGATCTTGCAAGACATCCAAGGCCTTGACCGTTGCTTCTAACCCTGCCTTGTCTCCATCATAGGTCAAAATCACTTTTTTTGTAAAGTGGGATAAGTGATGGACATGCTCTGGAGTCAGGGCTGTTCCCATGGAGGCTACTACATTTTCAATACCCGCTTGGTAAGCCGCAATGACATCCATAAAGCCTTCCATTACATACATCTCACGGAGCTTCTTGGCACTCGTCTTGGCCTGGTCTAAATGATAGAGTTCAAAACTTTTATTAAAGAGACGGGTGCTTCGACTGTTCTTGTACTTGGCTTGATGACTACCATCCACAGCCTCTTTCCATAGCCGACCTGAGAAGGCAATCACACGCCCTGTATCATCTGTCAGGGGAAACATGATCCGATCCTGAAAGGCATCAAAAACTGTCCCAGCATCGGAGATCGTAAACAAACCCGAATCTGTAATGACCTTTTCAGAAAACTTCTCAGAGAGATTTCGATAAAGATAATTTCCTTCTGCTGGAGCCAAGCCCAATTGAAAATGACGGATAACCTCATCAGTCAAGCCACGTTCATGCAAATAGTTTCGCGCTTCTTCCCCCATCTTGGTCGTCATCAGAATCGCTTGGTAAAACTTGCTCGCCTCCTGATGTATGTCATATAATTCTTGATTGGGGTTCACAAGCGTTGGTTGATACGGCCTTGCTTGGTTTGGGATGGCAATTCCCGCCTTTTCAGAAACGATTTGAACCGCATCCATAAAAGTAACCCCTCGGTATTCTTCAATGAACTTAAAGACATCTCCAGAGCGACCACATCCAAAGCAATGGTAAAACTGCTTATCTTCAACGACATTAAAGGAGGGAGTCTTTTCTCCATGAAAAGGACAGAGGCCTAAATAATTGCGACCTGCCTTACTGAGAGAAACAACTTCCCCAATGATTTCAACAATGTTGACACTGTTTTTAATCTCTGCTATTTGCTCTTTATCAACCATAAACAGTGCCTCCATTCTACCATAGACTATCATTTTCTATTTTATACTAAAAATCCCTAAATGTAAATTTTTTCCTATCAATTTCAACCATAATAGAACTCATTTTCAAAAAAATATCACTAATTTAAAAAATTTTAGGCAAATTCCTTGCCAGCTCCATCAATTTCCGTTATACTATCAAAGTAAAAAATTATTATGAAAGGACATATTTAGGATATGTTAAAAGATTTAAAAGCTTTTCTCCTTCGTGGAAACATCGTTGACCTTGCTGTAGCAGTCGTTATCGGAGCTGCATTTGGAGCTATCGTAACATCACTTGTTAACGATATCATCACTCCACTTATTTTGAAACCAGCTATGAAGGCTGCTGGTGTTGATAAGATTGCTAATTTGTCATGGAACGGTGTTGCATACGGTAGCTTCTTGAGCGCTGTGATCAACTTCCTTGTTGTTGGTACTGTTCTTTTCTTCGTAGTAAAAGCTGCTGAAAAAGCTCAAAACCTTGGTAAAAAAGAAGAAGCTGTCGAAGAAGAAGCTCCTGCTCCTACTCAAGAAGAGTTGCTTGCAGAAATCCGCGACTTGCTTGCAAACAAATAATCAAATAAAAAGACCCGATCTGAACTGCACCCCAAAAGTTAGGCAGAAAAATCTAACTTTGGGGGTGCTTTTATTATGAAATTAACATATGAGGATAAGGTTCAGATCTATAAACTTAGAAAGCAAGGGCAAGGCTTCAACCAACTTTCAAAAAAATTTGATGTAGATGTCTCTGTACTAAGATACATGATGAGATTGATTGAACGTTATGGAATAGAGATCGTTAAAAAGGGTAAGAATCGATATTATTCTCCGGAATTAAAACATGAAATGATTGATAAAGTTCTGCTTGAAGGTCGTTCACAAATAAAGGTGTCTCTAGATTATGCTCTTCCAAGTGTCTAAATGTTGCATAATTGGATAGCACAATATAAGAAAAACAGGTATACTATTGTTGAGAAAACAAGAGGAAGGATACCTAAAATGGGACGCAAGCTAAAGAAGAAACTTGATGAGATGACAGAGTTAGAACGTCTTCAAGCAGAAAATGAGTATTTGAGAGCGGAGAATGCTGTTCTAAAAAAGTTGAGAGAACTCCGATTGAAGGAGGAAAAAGAGAAAGAAGTAAGACAGAAATTGTTCAAGAATTAATCACTGAGTTTTCGTTAGATATTCTTCTAAAGGCCATTAAACTCGCTCGTTCGACCTACTATTATCATTTGAGACAGCTAGACAAACCAGATAAGGATCAAGGGCTTAAAGCTGAAATCCAATCTATTTTTACCGAACACAAGGGAAATTATGGTTATCGTCGGATACATTTAGAATTAAGAAATCGTGGCTTTTTTGTCAATCATAAGAGGGTTCAGCGGTTGATGAACGTACTAAATTCACAAGCCAGAATCCGGCAGAAACGCAAGTATTCTTCTCACAAAGGAGATATTGGTAAGAAAGCTGACAACCTTATTCAACGTCAATTTGAAGCAACCAAACCAATGCAAAAGTGCTACACAGATGTGACAGAGTTTGCCATTCCAGCAAGCACTCAAAAACTCTACTTATCACCAGTATTAGATGGTTTTAATAGTGAAATCGTCGCTTATAATCTTTCGACGTCGCCAAATTTAGTACAAGTGAAAGCTATGCTAGAACAAGATTTTACAGAGTACCATTACGAAAATACAATTCTCCATAGTGACCAAGGATGGCAATACCAACACGATTTCTATCATCATTTTTTAGAGGATAAAGAAATCCGACCATCTATGTCACGTAAGGGGAATAGCCCAGACAATGGAATGATGGAATCTTTCTTCGGCATTCTTAAGTCTGAGATGTTTTACGGTTATGAGAAGTCGTTTAAGTCAATTAACCAATTAGAACAAGCTATTGTAGACTATATTGATTACTACAACAATAAACGAATTAAGATCAAACTAAAAGGACTTAATCCTGTACAATACAGAACTAAATCCTTTGCCTAAATTAATTGTCTAACTTTTTGGGGTCAGTACATTCGGCCTATCTTTTTTATTTTCACTTTTATGTAAGCGTTCTCTTTTGCTTCAAATATGATATAATTTAGTTAATAGTAACGAGGAGGTTTTCCTATGAAACCCTATAAAATAAACCTATTCCGGCTAGGTCTACTCTTACCAACATATTTAGTCTTTAATGTTGTTTATGCGATTACTTATGATTCTGGAGGTTTTGCCTTTATAATTTTGTGGCCAGCATTTTTCTTCTCACTTGCTCTAATTTTTCTAGGAAATATTTTTATACTTAGAGATATCTCAAAATTAAAATCCTCCCTCGAAGATAATGAGTTTATTCAAAAGACTTCTACGATACAGTTAATTCTAGCTACAATTGGATTTTTCATGCAAATAATAGGTTTTCCACTTAATTACATTGATAATTATCCAGTATTAGTTTGTGCCAGTATTATGTACTCTATCATTCTCCTTATCGGAATTTATCAGACGATAAAGTTAGGACAAGGGAAAGATATTTTGGCTATACTTGGCTTTGTCTTTGCATTTATGGTAATTTTATACACTTGCCTAGGACTAATCACAGCCACTTCCTCCTCAATTAAAAATACTACTCCCAATTTCGCTGAGGAATTCCAATCTCTTGGGCTTAAGGGAAAGGTTGAGTTAGTTGATAAACACAGAGAGATTGAAGCATTTTATGGAACAGCCTACGAGCTAACATATACAGAAAATTTATCAGATGGAACTATTTTAAAAGAAACTACTACCGCAAAAATTCAAGGACGAAGTGGAGAACATTTATCAAATTTCTTTCTTCTTTCAGGAACAGATCTTGAAACACTTCTTAATGATAAAGAAAAGGCACTGTTTCACACTGTCAAACAAGATGAATTCAGTTTCTTACTAGATGTATACAAAGAAAGGCCGAATTTCCAACAAGAAGAAGACAGTATCAAAAATGCTACTGCTGAAAAAATAGATAAACTCTTTGCGACACCAATAACTTCTAGTTTTAAATTTGGAAAATATCCAATAGAAAACTACTATGTGGCAATTATGGCGCAGGCTGTCAGCAATCGAGAAAAAGGAGATTCTGACGCAGCTGGCTTTTATAATATTACAACAAAAGATCTCATGAAAAACAAAGGTCTTACTCTCGATATTGATTGTGACCTTTCGAATATAAAGGCAGAAAATGCTAGTCCTGTGGACACCTTTAAGGAGAGGATCTTATCTCTACCAAAAAATTCATTTTCCGATGGAATCTATAACATCAGTTGTTCCTATGATGAAAATGGACTAAAAAAGAAAGTCACTTGCCCATTTGTTGTTGAAGATGGTGTGGGACACTTTGAAGAGGATGAACTCCAAGAAGATAAAAACTAAATAGAATAAGGTTCAGTCATGTATGAATATAAAAGAATATTATAACAACTGACATAGTCCTTTAGCTAACCAATCAAAAACCAAGTCATCTTGTCCTATTTGTCATCACGACAAAGAAATCCAAAAATCTGAGATTGAACAGTATTTCAACTATTAAAAAGACCCGATCTTCTGACTAGAAGGTCGGCTTTTTTTGTTGCTCATCATTGCAAGGAAAACAAAAAACAGACCGAAGTCTGTTCTTGTATTCTATTAGAATTTTTTACGTTTACGAGCTGCTTCTGATTTACGTTTACGTTTTACAGAAGGTTTTTCATAGAATTCACGTTTGCGTGTTTCTTGAAGAGTACCAGCTTTAGTAACCGCACGTTTGAAACGACGAAGAGCATCGTCAAGAGATTCATTCTTACGTACTACTGTTTTTGACATGTTTTTCACTCCCTTCAAGCCTAAAATCTTATTTATTTTATCACACTTCTATATAGCTGTCAAGATTTTTTGCAACTTTTCTAGCATTCTAGGTAAGGACCTTTTTTCTTATCCCAGCTTTTTCATTCAACCCATTTTATGATACAATGGAGTCTAAGAAAACATGAAGGAGATACCATGTCAGAAATTTATGATATTACCATTATTGGTGGCGGACCAGTTGGTCTGTTTGCTGCCTTTTATGGCAATCTACGTCAAGTAAAAGTCAAATTAATCGATTCTCTTCCTCAATTAGGGGGACAGCCAGCTATTTTGTATCCTGAAAAAAATATTCTCGATGTCCCAGGATTTACTAATTTAACAGGGGAAGAATTGAGCAATCGCTTGATCGAGCAAGTCAAACGGTTTGATACACCGATCTTTCTCAATGAAACTGTAGAGGATATTCGAAAAGAAGGCGACCTCTTCACCATCACTACTTCTCGCCAATTGCATCACTCTAAAGCTGTGATTATTGCCATGGGTGGCGGGGCCTTTAAACCACGCCCTCTTGATATTGATGGGGCTGAGGACTTTGACAATGTTCACTACCATGTTTCAAACATCCAACAGTATGAAGGAAAACATATCACTGTCCTTGGTGGTGGGGATTCCGCTGTAGACTGGGCTCTTGCTTTTGACAAGATCGCTCCGACTACCATCGTTCACCGTCGGGACAACTTCCGTGCCCTAGAACACAGTGTAGAAGAACTCAAACAATCTTCTGTTACTATTAAAACACCTTTTGTCCCAAGTCGCTTGATTGGCGAAAATGGTCATGCCACTCACCTTGAAATCACAAAAGTCAAATCTGATAAAACCGAACTCATCCCGATTGATCACTTATTTGTCAATTATGGCTTTAAATCCTCGATTGGAAATTTAAAATCATGGGGCGTAGAATTGCAACGTCATAAAATTAAGGTTAACCGAAAACAAGAAACGAGCCTCGCTGGAATTTATGCCTGCGGAGACTGTTGCTTCTACGAAGGAAAGATTGATCTGATTGCGACAGGTCTCGGGGAAGCACCTACAGCTGTGAACAACGCTATCAACTACATCTATCCAGATAAGAAGGTTCAACCCACTCACTCAACCAGTTTATAATAAAAAAGGCCAGTGGCCTTTTTTATTTGTCTAAATCATCAGCGATCTTATTGATCTTTCGTAAGCGGTGGTTGACGCCACTTTTTGAAATAGGAACTTGTAAGCTATCTGCAATCTGCTGGATAGAATAATCTGGATGATTCATCCGGATATAGGCAACTTCTTGCAAGTCACTTGGTAAACTTACTAGACCAACCGTATCCACAATTTTACTGATATTATTGATGGTTTTCATACTGGCTGTAACTGTTCTTTGAATATTTGCCATCTCGGCATTGTTGGCCCGATTGAGGTCATTACGCGTCTCTCTCATGACCTTGATCTCCTCAAATTCTTGCATGGCGTTCATAGCGTCCACTACAATCAGAAAATCGATGATGTCTTCAGCCCGTTGCAGATAAGTCACTACACCCTTCTTCCGCTCAATGGTTTTAGCATCCAGCAAAAATCCCTGCATCAGTAAAGCTATTCCCTCAGCGTGGTCGGTATATACTGAATTAATCTCCAACTGGTATTTGCCCTTTTCAGGATCTTTGATAGAGCCACTCGATAGAAATGCCCCTCTCAGATAGGCCCGACTTGCTGCCTCATCTTTAGAAATGCTGGCATCAATGCCCGTCTCAATCCCAAAAAAGGAATCTGCCAAATGAAGGTCTGCTAGAATAGCTTCTACTTTTTCGTCCAAGAAAACCGTATAGACCCGATTCTTCCGTAAATTGGTCTTTTGGTGATGGCGAATATCTGATTTGGCCCCATAAAAATGAAGCAACAATTCGTAGATATGACGAGCAATTTTAGCATTTTCTGTCGTCACCGACAAGGTCAAACCACCCGTAGAAATTCCAAGACTCCCAGACATCTTAATAATGGCAGCCAATTCACTCTTTTCAAATCGTTTGAGGGACAGCAATTCTTCTTTGACGCGAACCGTAAAACTCATTTTCTCACCTGCACGATCTGCATCAGCTCTTCTACGACTTTTTCACCATCATGAAAGGCTCCGCCATTGACCAGCTTCAAGAAATCAGAAGAAATCACTTGGGGGACTTGCGAGTGCAAGCCCTTGAAATCGTGCTCTACCTGAACCAGGTATTCATCAAATTTATTGCTATTCATATAAGCAGCTGGGACCTGATGGATATTGACGAGAACAGTATCGATAAACTTCTCACCCAAATGCTTGTGAAGGACAGCAACATGATCACTATCTTTGAAGTGTTCGGTCTCTCCTCTTTGGGTCATGATGTTGCAGACATAGGCTACTTGGGCCTTGGTTTCAAGGATAGCTCTCCCGATCTCATCGATCATCAAATTAGGGAGGATCGAGGTAAAGAGAGAACCTGGCCCCAAGACTACCATATCACTTTCAAGAATGGCTTCTACCACTTTTTTACTAGCTTTTGGGCGCTCTTGATCAAAGGTATTGGTCACAAATACATGGTCAATCATACCAGCGTAGTTGGCAATATGGCTTTCCCCAACCACTTCTTTTCCATCCTGAAAGACGGCATGTAGGGTCAAGGGCCGATCACTCGACGGATAAATCTTACCTGTCGTATGGAAGAACTTGGTCAACAACTGCATGGCATTATAGGTTGAGCCTTGCATCTCTGAAATTCCTGCAATGATCAAGTTCCCCAAAGGATGGCCAGCCAAAGGACCATCATCATCGGCAAAGCGGTATTGGAAGACCTTTTCATAAAAACGAGGCATATCTGACATGGCTACCAGTACATTTCGAAGATCCCCAGGCGGGGTCAATTTTTGGATGTTCTTTCGCAGCTCACCAGAACTGCCTCCGTCATCCGCAACCGTGACAATGGCCGTAATATCAACGGGTTTCTTTCGTAAACTATCAAGGATAACAGAAATTCCTGTCCCACCACCAATAACCGTTACTTTAGGTTTTCTCATGAGCGATTCACCGTTTCTTTCCGTCTGTCCTTGTCTCTATGACTGCAATTGACCTGCCAATTTTTTTCTAAATCATGCGCTAAGCGCTCTGCAAAGGCTACTGAACGGTGTTGCCCACCAGTACAGCCCATAGCGATGGTGAGAACGGATTTACCTTCTCGTTTATAAGACGGTAAAATAGGAACGATCAAGTCATGGAGGTGACGATAAAAGTCCTCTGATTCAGGGTGATCCATGACATAATCATAAACAGCTGGATCTTGCCCTGTTAAATTCCGAAGCTCCAACTTGTAGTATGGATTTGGCAGAAAACGCACATCAAAGACCAAGTCAGCATCGATCGGAAGGCCATATTTAAAACCAAAAGACATGACCTCAACTCGAAAATCTGGCTGATTGTCTTGACTAGCAAATTGTTCAGCAATTTCTTTCCTTAGATTACGAGGTGTTAACTCAGTCGTATCGACCACATTTTGACTAATATTTTTAAGCGGAGACAAGAGCTCTCGCTCCAAGGTAATCCCATCCAAGACACGCCCATCTGCTGCCAGAGGATGGCTTCGGCGTGTTTCCTTGTATCGCGCCACCAACTCACTATCAGTCGCATCCAAGAACAAGACCTTGAAATCGAGGTCTTCTTGGTTGTCCAATTCATCCAAGACGGTGGGAATCTCATTGAAAAAAGAACGACTTCGCATATCCACAACAACTGCTAATTTATTATTGTCTGGACTAAGACGCATGAGTTCAATAAATTTAGGCAATAAGGCTGGTGGCATATTGTCAATAGTAAAGTAACCCAAATCCTCAAAAGATTGGATGGCGACGGTCTTACCAGCACCGCTCATCCCTGTCACTACGACCAGTTGAATCTTACTTTCTGTCATTTTCTCCTCCCAAATTAAAACAGAGTGGCTAACAGCTTCCTGCTCTCCACTCTGTCTTTTGTCTTTGAATTGTTATTAGGCTTTGATTTCCGCAATAACTTCAATTTCAACCTTCACATCACGTGGCAAGCGGGCTACCTCAACAGCTGATCGAGCTGGAAACTCATTGGTAAAGGCTGTTTTATAGACCTCATTAAAAGGTACAAAGTCATTCATATCACTTAAGAAGCAAGTGGTTTTGACTACATGATCAAAGTCTGTTCCGGCTTCTTTTAGAATGGCTCCGATATTTTTTAATACTTGCTCTGTTTGCTCTTGAATGGTTTGGCCAATGATTTCTCCTGTTTCAGGGGACAGGGGAACTTGACCACTTGCAAATAAGAGATTGCCGACAATTTTCCCTTGAACATAAGGTCCAATTGCTGCAGGTGCTTGATCTGTATGAATTGTTTTTGCCATCGTATTCTCCAAGTCTATTTACTTTTGCTGGTTTTCTTTTGCTAATTTTTCCCTTTGGAGACGCAATTTGCGTTTAGGGTTTAGCGTATTAAACAGTTCTTCTAATTTTTCAGCATTCCAAACATCGGCAGCTGAAACAAAATTTCCATTTTCATCTCGAAAAGAGATTGGTTTATCTCCCACTGAAAAAGCCTCATTTCTTATTTGGAATCCTAGATTCGGTCAGGATACACTTTAATCTACAAACTCAAATTCAAAGTTTCCGATCCGAACGATATCGCCATCTTTGGCCCCACGCGCACGGAGAGCTTCATCAACCCCCATTCCACGCAATTGACGGGCAAACTTCATCACCGCTTCATCACGATCAAAATTGGTCATGGTAAAGAGTTTTTCTAGTTTGTCACCAGACAAGACCCAAGCGGCATCGTCATCACGACTAATATCAAAGGCTGGTTGGTCTTCATCAAAGCCGTAGTAAACTTCTTCTTGCGCCAGTTCATCTTCAGTATACAAGAGGAATTCAGGCGTTTTATCAACCAACTCTGCCGTTGCTTCTAACAAATTGTCCAAGCCTTGTTGCGCTAGGCTAGAGATCGGAAAGATTTGTGGAAGCTCATCAAACTCATCGTAATTGGCCGCTAGTTTTTTCTTAAATTCTTTCAAATTTTCTTGGCTCTCTGGCATGTCCATTTTATTCGCCACAATAATCTGTGGACGCTCCATGAGACGAAGATTATAGGTTTCAAGTTCGTTATTGATCTGAACATAATCTTCATAAGGATCACGTCCTTCACTGGCTGACATATCAATGACATGCAAGATGACACGGGTGCGCTCGATGTGGCGAAGGAACTGAGTTCCTAATCCGACACCTTGGCTAGCTCCTTCGATCAATCCAGGAAGGTCAGCTACCGCAAAGGATTCTCCAGACGGTGTTCGAACCATTCCCAAATTTGGAACGATGGTTGTGAAATGGTAGGCTCCAATCTTTGGCTTAGCTGAAGTGATGACGCTAAGAAGGGTCGACTTCCCAACAGATGGAAAACCAACCAAACCAACGTCCGCCAAAATCTTGAGTTCCAGTGCCAATTCGCGTTCTTGACCAGGTTCTCCATTTTCAGAAATTTCAGGTGCTGGATTCTTTGGTGTTGCAAATCGAATATTGCCTCGTCCGCCTCGGCCTCCGTGGGCTACAATATACTCTTGTCCGTTTTCAACCAAGTCGGTAATGACCTTGCCAGTCTCAGCATCTCGGACGGTCGTTCCTTGAGGAACTCGTACGTAGAGATCTTCCGCTCCCCGTCCGTGCATGCCCTTGGTCATTCCTTTTTCCCCACTTTGGGCTTTGAAATGCCGGTTGTAACGGAAGTCCATCAAGGTGCGCAAGCCTTCGTCTACTACGAAGATGACATTGCCACCACGACCTCCATCACCGCCCCAAGGCCCCCCATTGGGGACATATTTTTCACGACGGAAGGCCACCATGCCATCTCCGCCATTTCCAGCCTTGACCTTAATCTTGGCTGTGTCTAAAAACATACTCATAAATGAATGATTTCCTTTATATCTCTGTGCGCCTTAATAAGAAAGTGCACCGATTGCTGTAGCAAAAATTGCACCAACTGTTACGATCAACATGATCACAATAACCACCATGGTAATCATTTCAAATGGTGTTTTTTTGCGTTTTCCGTTATCTCCAAAAGCCACTTTTTATACCTCGTTACTATAAATTCATTAGCCCTATTTTACCACGAAATAGGGGATTTTTCAAATAGAGCCTACACAAAAAGAGACTGGGACAAAAGTCCTAGCCTCTTAATTGTCTTTGGATTGTCGAGCAAGACGCAGTGGTTGAGTGCTCAAAGCACTGCTTTGAGGTGGCGGATAGAACTTGCGAAGCAAGTATCCTAAGTCTTTGTTCGCTTTTTAAGCTTCAAAGATGCCCTATGTTGACGGAAACTATGTTTCCTTTATCTGCAACCTTCAACAGTCTCCCAGACTGTTGAAGCTGTGCAGAGGTGGGACGATGAAATCGAATTCTAACGAATGATCGATTTCTGTCCCACTCTCTTCGATTTACTTTAAAATGAGGCTAGGGTAAGCCAATCTGGCTCCTTAGCAGGCGTTTCTCCTATCTAGCTTCATAGGGACATTAAAGCCCGATTTCTGATTGGACAACTGCAGCAATGGTATCTACATAGTAGTCTACTTCTTCATGTGTAGGCGCTTCTGCCATAACACGAAGAAGCGGTTCTGTTCCACTAGGGCGAACCAGGATCCGGCCATTTCCTGCCATTTCCGCTTCCATTTTTTCAATGATCTCACGAATAGCAGGCACTTCCATCGCCTTGTCTTTCATACTATTTTCAACCCGGATATTGACCAGTTTTTGAGGATAAATGGTCACTTCTGCAGCCAATTCAGACAATTTCTTGCCGGTTTCTTGCATGATTTTTGTCAATTGAACCCCTGTTAATTGGCCATCACCAGTTGTGTTGTAATCCATGATGACTACGTGACCAGATTGCTCACCACCAAGGTTGTATCCTGACTTGCGCATTTCTTCGACCACATAACGGTCTCCAACAGCTGTGATTTCTTTTTGAATTCCTTTTGCATCCAAGGCCTTGTGGAATCCGAGATTGGACATGACAGTTGTGACGATTGTATTTTTTTCGAGTAAGCCTTGACTTGATAGGTAGGATCCGATGATGTACATGATCTTATCACCGTCTACGATCTCTCCATTTTCATCAACAGCGATCAAGCGGTCACTATCGCCATCAAAGGCTAGACCAATGGTTGCACCAACTTCTTTCACTTTTTCTTGTAAGTGCTCAGGGTGCGTAGAGCCAACACCATCATTGATATTCAAACCATCTGGCGTTTCACCAATAACCGTCAATTGTGCTCCCAAGTCTGCAAAGACCTGACGAGCACTTGTTGAAGCGGCACCATTTGCAGTATCCAAAACAACATGCAAGCCGTCCAATTGAACCCCTGTAGATACGAGGAATTCTTGGTATTTGCGCAAGCCTTCTGGATATTCCATGACCGTTCCTAAACCTTGAGCACTTGGACGTGGAAGGGTATCATCAGGCGCATCCAATAAAGCTTCAATTTCAAGTTCCCGATCGTCATCCAACTTGAAACCATCACCACCAAAGAATTTGATGCCGTTGTCCATAGCTGGATTGTGGCTAGCAGAGATCATCACTCCTGCGCTTGCTTTTTCAGTACGAACCAGATAAGCAACACCTGGAGTAGCAATCACTCCCAATTTGTAGACACGAATCCCCACGGATAAGAGTCCGGCAATCAGAGCGTGTTCCAACATTTCACCAGAAATACGCGTATCGCGCCCAACAAACACTAGAGGTGTTTCTTCTTCATGTTGGCTCAAGACATAGCCACCGAAACGGCCCAACTTAAAGGCCAATTCTGGCGTTAATTCTACATTTGCTTCTCCACGGACACCGTCCGTTCCAAAATATTTACCCATTATGTATTACCTTTTACTTTCTAATTGCTTGAACTGGAGGAAGTCGACGAAGAGCTACTTGAGCTGGACGAAGACGAGTTCGTCTTGGTTGTCACCTGGATGTGCATCTCACCAGGTTTTACCACACCTGGTAGGACATTTCCTTGGGCATCTACCGCATTTAAAGAAACAGTTCCACTATAGTTTCCACTGATCATTTCACTGGAAGGGAAGACCGCTTCGACATGATCGATCCGACTCAAGGTTTCTTGGTCACTTGTTACTTCTACTTTAGAAGTTTCTAGAGAAATATCCGTTACCGTCACCCCTTCAACGATCTGATTGTGAGGGATCGTAGCCCTAACAGAAAATGATTTTTTCGCTTTTTTACCAATTTTCACCGAAACCTTCTGTGGCTCAACGGTAGCTGTCAAACCGGCCGGTAGATCTTTTACGACCAAGGGGACTTCAATCGTTCCTTCTTTTTCCTTCCGAAGATCGGCGACCACTCGAAACTTCCGAGTGCTTGGCTGCATTTCACTAGCAAGGGCAACACGATTGGACCCTTTCAGAAAAACGGTCACTTCTGAGGTCAAGCCACTAACGAAGTAGGTTTGATCATTGTACTTGGCATCAATCGGGATGTTGGTTAAGGTATTGGTATAGGTTTCCGAGCTAACCTGCCTTGCACTACTATTGTTTTGAAAATTAAAGGAAGAGGCATTGATAAACAAGATGACGGACAATAAGACCGAGGCAAAAACATACAGAAATTCTTTTTTGGATCTCATTTTACCAACCTCCCCAAAATTCGTTCTTTTAAGCTACGATCTTTCTTTTCGTCAGGGACAAGAAAACTCCTTAATTCTTTTTCGAACTCATCTAGCGTCAGATCGTGCAAAAATCTGCCATTATTGGTCACAGAGATCCCACCTGTTTCTTCAGATACTACAAAAGTAAAGGCGTCTGACACCTCTGAAAGACCAATGGCAGCCCGGTGACGGGTTCCAAATTCTTTTGAAATCATACTACTTTCTGTCAAAGGTAAATAGGCACAAGAAACTGCGATCTTATCATTTCGAACAATAACAGCACCATCATGCAAAGGTGTGTTTGGAATAAAGATGTTGATTAATAATTCACCAGAGACCTCAGCATCCAAAGGAATCCCGGTCGAAATATATTCTTGAAGGGTTCTAGCTCCTTGAATGGCCACCAAAGCTCCTATCTTACGAGGACTCATATAAGCTACTGCCTTAACATAGGCTTGGACCATCTTCTCTTCCTGACTGACTTCACTGGTCACAAAGAATTCTGTGGCACGCCCTAGTCGCTCCAAGCCAACCCGAATTTCTGGAGAAAAAATCACAACCAGAGCGATGACCCCATACGTAATGACCTGATTGATCAACCAAGAAATCGTCGTTAAACCTAAAAAGTTGGCTAAAAATTGAAGCAAGAAAAAGATAATGACACCCCGCACCAAAATCATGATTTTGGTACCGACAATCGCCTTGATCAAAAAATACAATAACCAAGCTACTAGGGCAATATCAATGACGTTGATAACGATACTCCACCAATTTGGAAACAAACTCGTCCAAAATTGTGGATTTGTAATCTGTTGAATGTTCATAAGCTCACACCTACCACTTCTCTTAAAGACATCAATCTATTATATCACGTTTCATAAAATTTTTCTGTAACCTTCTGATGCTTTTTATGATAAAATATGATTTATGAAGATAAAAACAACCTTGGGCGTCTTGGCAGGCAAGCTATCCGGCTCTATTCTTGAAAAAATGGGGCGCGGATCAACCCTCCCTGGAAAATTAGCCCTCAAATTTGATAAAGATATTCTTAGCCAATTGGCTAAAAACTACGAGATCGTTGTGATCACTGGGACAAATGGAAAAACCTTGACCACAGCCCTAACCGTTGGAATTCTCCAAGAAGCCTTTGGTCCCATTTTGACCAATCCAAGTGGGGCCAATATGATTTCTGGGATCACGACGACCTTTATAAGGGCTAAGCACTCGAAATCAAATCGCCCGATTGCGGTTCTTGAAATCGACGAGGCCAGCCTCTCTCGGATTTGTGATTACATTCAGCCAAGCCTTTTTGTGGTTACCAATATTTTCCGAGACCAAATGGATCGCTACGGAGAGATCTATACGACCTATCAGATGATCCTAGATGCCATTCAAAAGGTCCCAACTGCAACGGTTCTGTTAAATGGTGATAGTCCGCTCTTTAATAGTCAGACTCTTTCAAATCCCATCCAATATTATGGCTTTGATACTGAAAAAACTGAACCACAACTCGCTCATTACAATACGGAAGGCATCCTGTGCCCGCATTGCCACAATATCCTCAAGTACAAGCTCAATACTTATGCTAATCTTGGAGATTATATTTGTGAACACTGTGGCTTCCACCGGCCGTCTCTCACTTATGCACTATCGGATCTGCTCTCTCTAACTCAGAATTCTTCGCAATTCCGGATTCAAGGCCAAGACTACCACATCAATATTGGTGGCCTTTACAACATTTACAATGCCTTGGCAGCTGTTTCCGTTGCAGGATTCTTTGGAGTTCAACCGGAAGTGATTAAGCAAGGATTTGACCGTAGTCGGGCCGTCTTTGGCCGCCAGGAAACCTTTAAAATCGGGGACAAGGAATGTACCTTGGTCCTGATTAAAAATCCGGTCGGAGCGACCCAAGCCATTGAAATGATCAAACTCGCTCCCTATCCATTTAGTTTATCAGTCCTTTTAAATGCAAACTATGCGGATGGGATCGACACCAGCTGGATCTGGGATGCAGATTTTGAGCAAATTACCCAGATGGACATTCCTGAGATCAATGCTGGTGGAGTACGTCACTCTGAAATTGCTCGTCGCCTTCGGGTCACTGGCTATCCTGCCGAAAAGATCACAGAGGTCGCTGCCTTAACGGAGGTCTATGAACGAATCAAACAGCAAAAAACGTCGCATGCTTATATTTTAGCGACTTATACGGCTATGTTAGAATTCCGCGAGCTTTTAGCTCAAGAACACCTGATTGAAAAGGAGATGCACTAATGACTTATACTTCCCTCGAATCGTCTCATCAGGTTCAATACCCTTATAGTCTACGCATTGCCCATCTCTATGGCAACTTGATGAATACATACGGGGACAATGGAAATATCCTCATGCTCAAGTATGTAGCAGAAAAACTAGGGGCTCATGTGACAGTCGATATCGTCTCCCTCAAAGACCGATTTGATCCAGATACCTACGATATTGCCTTTTTCGGTGGAGGCCAAGATTTTGAACAAACCATTGTTTCAGAGGACCTACCCGATAAAAAAGAAGACCTCGACCGCTTTATCCAAGAAGATAAGGTGATGCTAGCTATCTGCGGAGGCTTTCAACTTCTAGGCCAGTACTACATTGAAGCTTCTGGCAAGCGCATTGAGGGACTTGGTATTATGGGACACTATACGCTCAACCAAGAAAATAATCGCTATATTGGTGATATCAAAATCCACAACGAAGAATTTAACGAAACCTACTATGGTTTTGAAAACCACCAAGGTCGGACCTTCTTGGCTGAGGATGAAAAACCGCTGGGCAAGGTTGTCTATGGAAATGGGAACAACAAAGAAGATGGGTGCGAAGGGGTTCATTACAAGAACGTCTTTGGGAGCTACTTTCACGGCCCTATCTTGTCTCGCAACGCCAATTTGGCCTATCGCTTGGTGAGCACTGCCTTAAAAAATAAATATGGCAAGGACCTTTCCCTACCGGCTTATGAGGAGATTCTAAGTTTAGAACAGCCGGAAGAATACGCTGATGTGAAGAGCAAGGCTGAATAAAGCCACCATTTATGAGGAGATACAAATGACGAAAAAGAAAGTTCAATATGTCGCACTTTTGATATCCATTTTATTGATTGCGATCATTTCACTAGCCAATATGCAGACTGTGACAGTAAATTTTCTACTGGTCCAATTCAAACTGCCATTAATTATTTTGATCTTAATCTGTGTTTTGTTGGGTTCCTTGGTCACCTTCTTGGTTAGCCTCCCAAAAGACTTTTCACTAAAAAATGAACTCAAGTCAGCCAAAAAGCAGTTGGGACAAAAAATGGCAAAAGAAGAAAATTAAAAGACTAAAAAAGCACCAATCGGTGCTTTTTTGATGTAGTTCTAATGATTTTTTGCTTGTAGCTGCTTGGCTACTAGTTGAGCTAGGAGTGAAAAGAGAATAACTCCAGCACCAATGAAAAGAAAAGATACCATGCGGACACTTGGTAACCAAGTCATCAAGCCTTTGGCGATAGGCATAAAGAGAATAGCCAGGGTAAAAATGGTGCTTAAGACCCTACCCAGATAGTCTCCTTCCACCTTGGTTTGCACTTGGGTAAAAAAGTGGATATTAAAAATCGTCATAAAGAGTTCACAGACTAAATTTCCAGAAAAGGAAAGAAGAGGAGGAAGAGGCAAACCCATTATGAACACTCCTACTCCTGTGAGGATTATTAAGAACAAAAGTGTATTCATACTGGATTTAAATTTATTGGCGATCAATGCTCCAATAATGGAGCCGATAGCTCCCAATGTTAAGATGGTCGCATAAGCCCCCTTGACTCCGTAAAGTCGATTGGAAAAGGGAAGTAAAAACTCAAAAGCTGCAAAGAAGAAATTGACACTGGAAGCCACCAAGAGGAGGAAGAAAATTTCTTTTTGATGCCAGATGTAGTGCAATCCATCCTTGATATCCGAAAAAATATCTTTTCCTGTGAACCGTTTCTTTTCTTGAACTTTGGCTTCTTCTTTCGGAAGGAATGCCACTAGGACAAAGGCGATGAAAAAGGTCAGTGCATCCAGTAAGAGGGTCGCATGGAGACTGGCAAATTGTAAAACAAGGAAAGAGAACACAGGTGAGCTAACACCAACAACCTGTAAGACCAACTCCAAGTGTGCATTATAGGTCACTATCTCATCCTTTGCTACCACCTCTGTGATAATAGCTTTATTGGCAGGGCGAGAAAAAGCAAAGGCAATGGCCTGGACAATATTAGCAAAGATCAAAGCGCCAATCATCCAGCTATCATTTCTGATAAAAGAAATGACCAGACAGAGAATCCCACAAACCAAGTCTGTTGTCATCAAAATCTTGCGACGGGAAAAACGGTCTGAAATCACGCCTCCAAAGGGATTAGCTAGTATAGCTGTCACCAACTCCGAAATTTGATAAATCCCTAATACTGTCTTTCCCACCGTCCCCATCGAGGCCAGCCAAACACTATTCCCATAATCATAGAGCATATTCCCTATTTTATCGATCGCCCCACGAGCAATTAATTGGACTGCATGTCGATTCATAAAAAAACCTCCTTCATTTTCTGAAACTATTGTATCAGTTCATGAAAGAGGTTTTCATTTTGTCCCCTATTTGGGAAAATTAATAAATTACAATTTTATAAAAGGATACCTACTGTTCTTTTGATTAAAGCTGCTTAGCTACTAACTGAGCCAAGAGTGAAAAGAGAATAACTCCAGCTCCAATCAGGAGAAAGGATTCTACTCGGACACTTGGCAACCAAGTCATCAAACCTTTGGCGATGGGCATAAAGAGAACAGCCAAAGTATAAATCGTACTCAAGACTCTCCCCAGATAATCATCTTCCACCTTGGTTTGTACTTCTGTAAAAACGTGGATGTCAAAAATGGTCACAAAAAATTCACAGACCAGATTTCCCGAAATGGAAAGATAAGGTGGAAGAGGCAAGCCCATCATGAACACTCCGACCCCCGCCATAATTAGTAAAAACAGGAGAATTTTCATACTTGATGCAATTTTATTGGCAACAAGTGCTCCTAGAATAGATCCAATTGCACCCAGTGTTAAAATAGTCGCATAAGCCCCCTTGCCCCCGTAAAGTCGATTGGAAAAGGGAAGTAAAAACTCAAAAGCCGCAAAAAAGAAATTCACGCCGGAAGCCACCAACAAGAGAAAGAAAATGTCTTTCTGATGCCAGATATAGTCTAACCCCTCCTTGATATCAGAGAAAATATCTTTCCCCGTAAACTGTTTCTTTTCTTGAACCTTTGCTACTTCTTTCGGAAGGAATGCCACTAGGACAAAGGCAATGAAAAAGGTCAGGGCATCTAGCAAGAGGGTCGCATGGAGACTGGCAAATTGTAGAACTAGGAAAGAAAACATGGGAGAACTGACACTAACAACTTGTAAGACCAGCTCCAAGTGCGCATTATAGGTTACAATCTCTTCTTTCTCCACAACTTCTGTAATAATGGCTTTATTGGCAGGTCGAGAAAAACCAAAGGCAATGGCCTGGACAATATTGGCAACAATCAGAGCCGCAATCATCCAACGATCATTTCTGATAAAAGAAATCGCCAAACACAGGAGACCACACACCAAGTCGGTCGTCATCAAAATCTTGCGACGAGAAAAACGGTCTGAAATCACCCCTCCAAAAGGATTCACGAGGATCCCTGTCACTAACTCAGAAATCTGATAGATTCCTAAAACAGTCTTTCCTATAGTCCCCATTGAGGCCAGCCAGACACTATTCCCATAATCATAGAGCATATTTCCAATTTTGGTAATCGCTCCACGACTAATTAATTGGACCGCATGTCGGTTCATAAAATCTCCTTTATCTCTCTCCTATTTAGGAACATTCATCTATTACAAATTTATCAAAGTGTTCTTGATAGTAAGCTACCTGCTCTGGAAGACCTAGCACATCAAAAATATGCATAGCCTCTTGCATTTGCTGACTCCCTTCTTCTGTTTGCCCCTTCTGATAAATGGCAAAGCCCTTGAGATAATGAAAGATATTGCGTTCATAGAGTTTGATGCTCTTGCCGATAATCTTTTCCACATAAGCTTCAAAATAACTAGCACTTTCAAAAGAACGGTGTTCTAAACAATGCTGGTAGCAATTGAGAGCTATAATCAAGACCAGCTTTCGATGACGACCAATTTCCTTGTAGAAATCTTCCCGCTCCATCACTTCTCTACCAAGCCGAGTGACATAATCCACATCATAAAAGCTATAGAGATTGCCAAAGAGGATCAACTCATACATGGTCCATTCTTCCGTTTGAAAGAGATAGTCCGCCACCTTGTCCAGATCGCTCTGCTTCATCGTGTAGCTGGCATCTCTCTGGCAAATCAGCCCTTGTAACAAAATCCAGTTCAATTCAAAATAAAGGGGATTGGTCGAACTCTTAGCTTTTTCAAGTTCCTCCTCTTGAAGCCTTTGAAAACCCGCAATATCGTTTGCATAATAAAGAGGAACCAACTGAGCAATTAGGGACACATGCTCATGGTGTTGAAAATTTCTGGCCTTATCCATAAAATTTTCAATCGTCACATGGATATTGTCTAATATCTCAAAGAAGCGCGACGTAGCCAGATCCGACTCCCCCAATTCAAAACGGGATAACTGGGAGGTCGAGCAAGCTTCTCCAGCGGCTTCTTTCAATGAATAATTTTTACTGATTCGAAATTCACGAAAAACTTTGCCTAGATCTTCCATTTACTCCACCTGCTCTGACAGTTCTGCCCACTCTTCCATGACCGCTTCCTGCTGGACAGTCAGTTGGTCCAGGTCACTCTGGAGTTGAACTAAGTCGGCTGCATCATTGATGCTATGCATGGTTTCGGTGATGTCTTGGATTTTTTGATCCAGCTCTTCCATCTCTGCTTCCAATTGCTCAATGCGACGGGTGATTTTCCGGAGTTCCTTCTGGTTTTGCTTTTGCAGATGATAATCATTGCTGGTGACTTCTTCCGTTGAAGAAGCGGGCTCAGCTTCTGCTTGCGCTGCAGCAAGGGCCTCTAACTCAGCTTTTTTCTCCAGATAATAGTCATAGTCTCCTAGGTAAAGGGTCGATCCCTCTTCTGAGAGTTCCAAGACCTGTGTAGCCACCCGATTGATAAAGTAGCGGTCGTGGCTGACAAAGAGAAGAGTCCCATCAAAATCAATCAAGGCATTTTCCAGTACTTCCTTGCTATCGATGTCCAAGTGGTTGGTCGGCTCATCGAGAATCAAGAAGTTATTATTCTCCATAGAAAGCTTGGCCAAAAGCAGGCGCGCCCGCTCTCCACCCGATAGCATGCCGACGGTTTTCTTGACATCATCCCCAGAGAAAAGAAAGGCTCCCAGGCGATTGCGAATTTCCACTTCTGGCATCAGTTTAAAGTCATTCCAGAGCTCATCCAGGACACTGTTGTGAGGGGTTAGTTTACTTTGGGTCTGGTCATAGTAGCCCACCTCGACATTGGCCCCAAAACGGGCTTCCCCCTTGATAAAAGGAATCTGTCCAACGATAGACTTGATAAGAGTAGACTTCCCGATCCCATTTGGCCCCACAATAGCGACCGCATTCATCTTGCGGATATCCAAATTGATCGGCTCTGAAAGGACTTGATCATCATAGCCGACAGCCGCCTCTTCTACTGTCAAGACGACATTTCCAGAGGTCTTATCAGAATGGAAGGTCATATGGGCAGACTTGGTCCCAGCTTCGGGCTTGTCTAGGCGCTCCATTTTTTCTAACTGCTTACGACGAGACTGGGCCCTCTTAGTGGTTGAGGCCCGAACCAAATTGCGATTAACAAAGTCTTCAAGAGCAGCAATTTCTTTTTGTTGCTTCTCGTAGTTCTTGGCTTCGGTCAGGAGTTTTTGCTCTTTTTGCTCGACGAAGCTGGAGTAATTGCCGACATAGCGGTCCAAGGAATGCTTGGTCAAATCTACTGTCACAGTTGCGACTTTATCTAAGAAATACCGATCGTGGCTGACAATGAGGAGGGCCCCACTATAATTGACCAAGTAATTTTCCAACCAGGCAATGGTCTCAATATCCAAGTGGTTGGTCGGCTCGTCCAGTACCAAAAGATTTGGCTTTTCCAAGAGCATCTTGGCCAGAGCCAGACGGGTATTTTGCCCACCAGACAGCTCCTCAATCTTCATCTGCCACATGGATTCATCGAACTTGAAACCGTTTAGAATAGCGCGGATATCTGCCTCATAGGTGAAGCCACCAGCTTGACGGAATTCTTCCGATAGCCGGTCGTAATCCTGCATGAGTTTCTCCAAATCGGCTCCAGTTTTTTCTCCCATCTCAAGCTCCATTTGCCGCAAGGCTTTCTCTGTCTTTCTGAGATCGTCAAAGACATGGAGCATTTCATCGTAGATGGTATTGGACGACTCAAAGCGGCTATTCTGGGCTAAATAAGAGAGAGAAAGGTCCCGTTTTTTATTGATTTCTCCAGATGTCGGCTCTTCTTCTCCGACCAAGATTTTTAAGAGCGTGGATTTCCCTGCTCCATTCTTTCCGACCAGGGCAATCCGGTCCCGCTCATCCACTTGCAGGCTGATATGATCAAAAAGAACCTCCCCTGCAAAAGAGCGTTCAATTTTGTTGGCTTGTAAAATAATCATGTCCTTATTTTACTATCTTTTTACAGATTAAACAAGGAAAGACGAGCCCTCAAAAAAATCCTGAGCCCCTGGGGCCCAGAACTTTTAAAGTAGTTTAAATCTCATTATTCCTTATACAATTGTCGGACTGCTTCCACATCCATATCTTGTATACTGTAAAAAGAGCCAGCCGGTTGCATGACGGATTCTCCATCATTGTGGTCTAAGCCAATCGCATGACCTAATTCATGCTCAGCTGTGTTAACAATACGTTCATTACTGTAATTATAAGTATAGTTTAAAAGATAGTGACGGTTGAGTCGAATCGTCACATGTGTGAAACGATTGGTCATCAGGTTGGTCTGAGAGGAAGATTCTCCTGCTGCGGAGACCGAAGCATTGTCCATTTCGGTCAAGACCACATTGGCCTCTTTTTCATTTGTGACCAGCTTGAAAGTAAAGGCACCTGTTTGGTTCCAAGCCTCAATGGCATCCCGATAGGCTTTTATAAAAGTTTGACTGATATTGGGATCTAGATAAACCGTGGCCTCTGGCTGATCCCATCTAGCTCCATTGTGTTCGTGATTGTCCGTCTGGTTCGACTGAGAATTTGGAGCCATCCCAAATCGAGCAGCAAAGCCCTGATCACCAAATAAATTTCCAGCTTGATACATAACTTTTTGGGCAGCATGGCCAAGGCCACTCGCCCCAGAAGCCGAAGAATCTGTGAAATAGAAAATCCCAACTAGGATTAAAAAACTAATCCCAATTGTCCAGAAAAATCCCCAAAAGAGGCTCCATGTCATGCGCAGAGTCCATCTCAACCATCGAAAAATAGTTTTCATACAGTCTCCTTTCTCTTAAAGAAGGGATGCAATTGTATCACTCGATCCTTAAAAATATCTTAAAAAAGCACCGTTTCCACATTAATTATGAACAGTTACTTTTCCTGTCTGGTAATCCAGGCTGATCCCGCTTTGAACATTGGGCACAAAGACATTAAATTCCAGCGTCCCATCACTCGATTTGGCTTCAATCTGAGAACCTAGAGGTATCAAATCCTCTGGCTGATTATAGATCAAGGTCACCCGATAGCGGACCCGCTTGTTCTTATCCAGTGCTTTTCGGACTAGGGTCTCGTAGTAGTTTTGTCCTGTAGAATCCTCGTCCTTGGCCTGATTGGACCAGGCTGTTTGCACGGCAATATTTTTTGGATTGCTGGTCGAGGCGTCAAAGCCTTTGAGATTGCCAATTAAAGCATAGCCCAATAAATGCCCCCGATCTACCGCATGATCATATTCACCTGATAGATTATGGACCTGATGCCAACCTGCTGGTTTCCAATCGGTTTGACCACTTCCTGTTGCTTCCCGATCCCGGTATTGTCGCGTTGCCTTGCTCATCAAGGCATTGGCAACCGTCGGTACTGTCTTTCCCTGTACTTCTTTCGTCTTGTTATCCGCATAGGGTTGACTAGCGACACTGGCATCCAGATCGGTCCGATTCCCTTTGACCACAAAGGCTCCCGTTCCATTCCACTCTAACTGATCTCCTAATTGTGAACGAGCGGAAGTTGTCAGGACAGAACTGGCTAATTCCTTACTAGGGGTTTCATTTTGGCTACTGGTCACCACGGAAACAACCTGGTCACCTCCACCTTTCTGAGTTGGTTGATGGATAAAATAGCCACCAACCGCTAGGGCTGTAGCGACCAAAAAGCCTGCCAAGGTTTGTTTGGTACGTTTGGTTACTTTTTGTTTTGTCATATCTTTCTCCAAAAAAGAGCAGCGCTAGATGGGTCACTGACTCGATTCGCTGCTCTCCTTTTTCTCAATTTCATTTAAATCTTATTTGCCAGTTAGCTTTCCAATAATCTCTGACCAAGTACTAGGCGAAAGAATGGACCATGGATTTTTTCCATCTCCAATCACCCCATAGCCAATGACCAAACCTACCGCAAAAATCATGATTCCGATCACAGCTAAAAGAAGAACAATTCCTAGCTGTTTTGCAACATATTTAAGATTCGTTTTCATCGTCTGCTTCCTCTACACGTTTCACATCTGCACCGAGTGCCACCAATTTTTCATGGAATTGGTAATAGCCACGATCCAGGTGATTCAATTTGCTGACCTTTGTTTCTCCTTCAGCCACCAAGCCCATCAAGACCAAGGTTGCGCTGGCGCGTAAATCCGTAGACATGACCTCTGCACCTTGGTAACTTTCACCACCAACGATGCGAGCTGTATCCCGCATAATTTCAGAATGAACCCCCATCCGGCGCATTTCTTCCAAATGCTGGAAGCGATTTTCAAAGACCGTTTCAATCATGGTCGATTCACCCTTGGCCATCGCCATCAAGGCTGTAAATTGCGCCTGCATATCTGTTGGAAATCCTGGGTAAGGAAGGGTCTTAACGGATACTGGACGAAGCTTACTAATATCTGATTGGATCCGAATTCCGTTATCTTCTTCGGTTACCGTGACGCCCATCTCCTGCATCTTAGACAGCAGCGGACGATTGTGTTCCCAAATGGCATCTTCAATCAAGACATCTCCACCGGTCATGGCTGCCCCAATCATGAAGGTTCCTGCCTCGATCCGGTCTTGAACCACATTGTGAACCGCCCCATGTAAGTTCTCCACTCCGACGATGGTTAAGGTCTCTGTTCCTGCACCCTTGACATTCGCACCCATTTTATTAAGCAAGAGTGCTAGGTCAACAATTTCAGGTTCTCGAGCTGCATTTTCAATGACCGTCACGCCATCTGCCAAGGTAGCAGCCATCATAATATTTTGCGTCGCCCCTACAGATGGGAAGTCCATATAGATATGTGCCCCCTTAAGACGATCGGCTTTGGCTTCGATATAACCAGCGGCTTGAGTAATCTCAGCTCCCATGGCTTCTAAACCTTTGAGGTGGAGGTCAATCGGACGGCTACCGATCGTACAACCTCCAGGAATGGAAACTTTAGCATGGCCATTACGTGCCAAAACTGGCCCCAAGACAACAATCGATGCCCGCATCTTGCTCACATACTTGTAGGGTGCTTCCTCAGACAACTTTGCTTGCGCATCCACGACCACCGTATTTTCTTCTTCATTGAAGGTCACCTGCGCATTTAAGCCACGAACCACATTGTTCATGGTAAAGACGTCTGATAAAACAGGCACATTTTTCAAGGTTGTCACACCCTCACTTGCAAGCACGGTTGCGGCAAGAAGAGGAAGGACCGAATTTTTTGCCCCTTCAATTTTAACGGTTCCAACCAGACGATTATTCCCACCATGAATGATTATTTTTTCCATACGAGATTTTTCTCCAATTCCTTTAAGTCACGACTTCTATCATACCATATTTTTGACAAAATGTGGCTAGAATTGACCAATAAAAATCTGCCGACTCATCTCGTAAATACTAATAAAAAATGAGCTGGCTAAATAGCCTAAGGCAACACTGAACAGCAGAATTAAGAAGCGAATTTTGATCGCATTTTCCGCACTAACTTTTAAAAATTTTTCCCATCTTACCAAGTTGAAGAGTAAATAATAGGAAAAAAAGATAAACAATAAATGGCTGGAAAGATTAAATATCATTTGAATCATATCGCTATTATATCATATTTGCTTTCTAGTTTCTTCTTTTGATTTGACTTCCAACAAAAATAAGGTGAGGACGTACCTCCACCTTATTTTGAATATGTTATAAACGATTTCCGACATTAATCCGGTTAATGGCGCGTTGAAGAGCAATTTTAGCACGACGTTCCATATCAACCGAATGCTGATCTTTGGCTTCTTCAATCGCTTTTTCAGCTCGCAGTTTGGCCCGCTCTGCACGACTAATATCGATATCTCGAGCACGTTCAGCAGAATCGGCAACGATGGTAATGACATTATCTGCTACTTCGATAATCCCACCATTGACTGCAATCCAATCAATATGTTTGTCATCGTCTATCCGACGAACCTTTACTTGGTCTACAGCCAAAACCGCAATGGTATTGATATGATGAGGTAAAATCCCTAATTCACCATCAATTGTCTTGACAGATACAAATGCGGCATGATGATCATAAACCAGTCCATCGGGTGTCACGATTTGGACGTTCATTTGACTCATCTTTCACCTCTTCTTAGAATCCCATTTTTTCAGCTTTGGCGATGACATCCTCGATTGAACCAACACCACGGAAGGCATCTTCAGGAAGATGGTCATATTTTCCGTCCAAGATTTCTTTAAAGCCACGAACAGTTTCGGCAACAGGTACGTATGAACCAGGTTGACCGGTAAATTGTTCGGCAACGTTGAAGTTTTGTGACAAGAAGAATTGGATCCGGCGAGCACGAGCAACCAATGTTTTTTCATCATCAGACAACTCATCCATCCCCAAGATGGCAATGATATCTTGCAATTCATGGTACCGTTGAAGGACACGTTTGACCTCAGAAGCTACGGCATAGTGCTCTTCTCCTACGATTTCTGGAGAAAGGGCACGAGAGCTTGATGCCAATGGATCCACCGCAGGGTAGATCCCCAATTGTACCAATTTACGTTCCAAGTTGGTGGTTGAATCCAAATGGGCAAAGGCGGTTGCTGGCGCTGGGTCTGTATAGTCATCGGCTGGCACATAGATGGCTTGGATCGATGTAACAGAGCCTTTCTTGGTTGACGTGATCCGTTCTTGCAATTGACCCATTTCAGTTGCCAAGGTTGGTTGGTAACCAACGGCTGATGGCATCCGTCCCAAAAGGGCTGATACTTCAGATCCGGCTTGGGTGAAACGGAAGATATTGTCAATGAAGAGCAACACGTCTTGACCTTCCACGTCACGGAAGTATTCCGCAATGGTCAAACCAGTCAAAGCCACACGCATCCGTGCTCCAGGTGGTTCATTCATTTGTCCAAAGACCATGGCAGTCTTTTCGATAACACCTGATTCTTTCATTTCTCCGTAAAGGTCATTCCCTTCACGTGTCCGTTCCCCAACACCTGTAAATACGGAAATACCACCGTGTTCTTGGGCAATGTTGTGGATCAATTCTTGAATCAAGACGGTCTTCCCAACTCCGGCACCACCGAAGAGGCCGACCTTCCCACCTTTCAAGTAAGGGGCTAAGAGGTCAATCACTTTGATCCCTGTTTCAAGAATTTCTTCTGAAGTAGAAAGCTCATCAAAAGATGGGGCTTTTTTGTGGATGGATTCACGTGGAGCATCTTCTGCAAAAGGTTGATCCAAGTCAATGGTATCTCCCAGAACGTTGAAGACACGTCCCAAGGTTTCTTTTCCGACAGGAACTGAGATTGGACGACCAGTGTCCAAAACTTCCATTCCACGTGTCAAACCATCGGTTGATTCCATGGCAATGGTCCGAACGACACCATCACCAAGTTCAAGAGCTACTTCAAGAACGACTTTTGATTTTTGTTGGTCATTTTTATAGACTACAAGTGCATTATTGATCTCAGGAAGTTTATCTCCTACGGAAAAGGCAACGTCAACGACGGGACCTACGACCTGAGAAATTTTGCCTAAACTCATGTCATTCTCCTATTCTAACTAATTTCTACTGCTTAACAATAAGCTTTTTTTGTATTAAAAATTGTATCCGACACCTATTCAAGAGCACTCGCACCAGCAACGATTTCAGTAATTTCCTGAGTAATCGCAGCCTGACGAGCACGGTTGTATTGAATCGTTAATTCGTCAATGACCTTCTTGGCATTGTCTGTCGCAGTTTGCATGGCCATCATACCTGCAGCATTTTCAGCTGTTTTGGCATCAATAATGGCCCCATAGATCATGCTTTCTGCAAACTGAGGAAGCAATTGGTCCAAAATCGCATCACGACTGGATTCCAATTCCAAATTTAAGACATAGTCTTCATCGGCTTCATTGGGGTCCAAGTCAATGATGGGAAGCATTTGCTCCACCCGCATTTGGCTGGTTAAACTGTTGACATGATGGTTGTAGCAAACGTACAACTCGTCAAACAAGCCTTCTTGGTACATTTGAACGGTTTTTGAAATGATTTTACGAACTTCCTTAAAGCTAGGCTGATCCGCCAAGCCACGCAATTCATAAACCGGCTGAATCCCCCGGGCACGGAAGAAATCCGCACCGACACTTCCAATACAGATCACTTCAAAGTCATCTCCATTTGGATGATATTCTTCCTTCATTTCCATCATGGTTTTCAAAATAGAAGCATTATAGCCTCCCACCAAACCACGGTCTGATGTAATCACAATATAAGCTGTCTTTTGGACTGGACGGCTCGCAAGCATAGGATGGGACTTGGTATTTTCTGTTTCATGGCCATGGAGCAAGTCTGTTAAGAGTTTACGAACCTTAGCAGCATAAACCTGAAAATCCTTGGCTGCCTGCTCAGACTTACCGAGTTTGGCAGCAGATACCATCTGCATCGCATTGGTGATTTGACTGGTGTTTTTTGTGGATGCAATTTTATTTTTAATATCATTTAATGAAACTGCCATCTTCCACTCCTATTTCTATTTGAAATTTGACTGGTTGACAAATTCAGTAAGGGCCGCATCCAGTTCTTCTTCATTTGGAAGGTCTAGCGTTGTCCGAATGGTTTCAAAAATTCCTGCATGATGCGCTTCAAAATAATCAAACAATTCTGATTCAAAACGAAGAATATCATCTACTGGAACACTGTCCAAGTAACCATGTGTCAATGCGTACAAGATTAAGACTTGTTTTTCGACTGTCAATGGTTCATGAACAGGTTGTTTCAAGACTTCCACTGTCCGACGACCACGGTTCAATTTAGCTTGAGTGGCCGCATCCAAATCACTACCAAATTTCGTGAAGGCTTCCAACTCACGGTAGGAAGCGAGGTCGATACGAAGGGTACCAGCAACCTTCTTCATGGCCTTGATTTGAGCAGATCCACCTACCCGTGATACAGAAGATCCGGCATCGATGGCTGGACGAATTCCTGAGTTGAACAAACTATCTTGCAAGAAGATTTGGCCATCTGTGATGGAGATCACGTTGGTTGCGATATAAGCGGAGATATCCCCTGCTTGGGTTTCAATGATTGGAAGCGCAGTGATGGAACCACCACCCAATTCATCTGAAACTTTTGCAGAACGTTCCAACAAACGGCTGTGAAGATAGAAGACATCCCCTGGGAAGGCTTCACGACCTGGTGGACGACGAAGAAGAAGGGACAATTCACGATAGGCTACGGCTTGTTTTGACAAATCATCATAGACAATCAAAACATGTTTACCGTTATACATGAATTCTTCTGCCATGGCAACCCCAGCATAAGGTGCGATAAAGAGCAATGGGGAAGGTTGAGAGGCAGATGCCGTCACGACAATCGTGTAATCCATGGCTCCATATTTACGGAGAGTTTCTACTTGGGTACGAACCGTTGATTCCTTTTGTCCAATTGCCACGTAGATACAAATCATATCTTGACCTTTTTGGTTCAAGATGGTATCAATGGCAATCGAAGTTTTCCCTGTTTGACGGTCCCCGATAATCAATTCCCGTTGACCACGTCCAATTGGGACCAAAGCATCAATGGCTTTCAAACCAGTTTGGAGTGGTTCCGAGACTGATTTCCGTTGCATAACGCCAGGAGCTGGTGTTTCAACTGGACGGAATTTATCTGTCATAATCTCACCCAAACCATCCACTGGTTGGCCAAGTGGGTTGACAACACGACCAATCAAGGCATCCCCTGCAGGGACTTCCATGATTTTACCCGTACGACGAACCGAATCCCCTTCACGAATATCTGTGAAATCACCCAAAATAATGATCCCGACATCCGTTGTTTCCAAGTTTTGAGCCATCCCGTATGAGCCATTTTCAAAGATCAACAACTCACCACTCATGGCATTTTCAAGACCATGAGCACGGGCAATCCCGTCACCAATGTAGGTTACAACACCTGTCTCAGTGACGTCAAAGTTTGGCTGGAAATTTTCAATTTGTTGCTTAATTAAAGCGCTGATTTCTTGTGCGTTAATCGCCAAAATTCACACCACTTTCTATTTCAATTTAGATTTTATGACTTGCAATTGGTGTTTGAGACTGGTATCCAATGTTTTATGATTGGCTGTCACGACAAAGCTACCAATTAAATCTGGATCGATCTTTTGTTGGATTGAGCGAACCTGAATGCCAAATTTTCTTTCGATAATGGGTATCAATTTTTGCTCTTGAGCTGGATCCAAGGCTGTAGCTGTCGTAACCGTCACGACAAAAGCATTACTCAGTCGTTGGATCTGATCCAAACAGATCGTTACAATGTCATAAAATAAGGCTTCACGATGATTGAGAATAACCACTTCAATCAAATGGTCGAGTAATTGTGAATCCGAGGGTTGAAAAAGTCGTAGACTTTTTGCTTTCTCTTCATCCTCTACACCGATATGAGCTAAGAAGTTAGCAAGTCCAGTCTCCTCAAAAATGCCCTTGATTTGGGTTAATTTTTCAAAGACCAGGTCTTGTTCTCCTTTTTCAAAGACCAATTGAACAAAAGGCTGGGTATATTTCTCAATCACCATCAGTTGCTTTTTGTCCATTAGGCTTCTCCTAATTCATCAAGATAGCGATCGATCAGTTGGCGTTGAGCTTCAGCATCTAGCTGTTGGCTCAATAATTTTCCAGCGAGATGCACAGTAAGATCCGCCACATCGCCTTTGATACTGTTCAATGCTTCTTCTTTGTTGTGCGCAATTTCTTGTTGCGCTTTTTCTTTCAAACGTACAGCTTCTTGAGTGGCATCTGAAAGGATTTGCGATTTGTTCTTTTCAGCAGTTTCCTTTGCATTTTCAACGATAGACGCAGCTTCTTTGCGACTACCTGCCAACTCTTCTTCACGTTTATTTGCTAGTTCCTCAGCTTTTTGACGAGCTGATTCTGCTCCATCAATATCATCTGTAATCTTTTTGGCACGCGCTTCTAAAATTCCATTGATATTGTTCCATGCAAATTTCTTTATTAAAAAGATTAATAATAGGAAGGAACCAGCAATGAGAATAAAGTTACCAATAATTTCACTCATTGATACATGCATTCTTCTACTCCTCCTCTACTTACTCTTCGCCATTAATTTTCTTACCAATATAGATTGATGACAACATGGTAAACACATAGGCTTGGATACATGAAATGAAAATCGAAAACGCTGTCCACGCCATGCTTCCAATAAAGGCAAATGGATACCAATAAACAGCTTGATGCGATAAAGTCACAAGCAAGCTTGCTAGTACCTCACCCGCAAAGATATTTCCGAAGATCCGAAGTGCCAAGGAGGCAAAGTTCGTTAATTCTTCCAAAATATTCATGGGTGTCATAAACCCTGGTGTTACAAAGGCCTTCAAATATTCCTTTACACCACGCCTGCGAATTCCTTCTACATGGGCGATCAAGGTGATCAAAAATGAAAAGGCAAAGTCATAACCAAGGTTAGCGGTTGGTGATGTCCACAAATTGTAACCATTGGTCGTTTCGATTTTAGCCATCAATCCAATGTTATTGGCCACTAAAAGAAATAGGAAAAGAACAAACAAGAACAAGGAATAGTCCTTTATATAATGTTCCCCAATATTTCCTTTGGTGAAACCTACGACAAAGTCATATGCATATTCCAGCACATTTTGTTTGCCCTTTGGTCGGATCGTCATTTTACGGCTGGCCCAATAAATAAAGCCAAAAACCACCAAAACAGCAATCAAGGTCATAGCAAGTAGGGTCAAATTAAAAGTTACAGGTCCAAGAGTTATCGTTGGAGTGATACTTTCTTCCAAGTTTTGACACCTCCTTTTCTAAAATAGAAGTGCTTATTTGATAATGAAGGCCATAACCAAGGTTACGAAGAAAGTACCTTCGACAAAGGCAACACCAAGAATCAAGAGACTACGCAATTGACCGATAATTTCTGGTTGACGAGACGCAGATTTCAATAAGCTGCTCATCATCAAACCTTCTGCCAGTGATACACCAAAACAGGCTAAACAAAGACCTAAAAATGTTAAATTCATGATGAATTCTCCTTTTATAAATTTTACCTTATTAGTTTACTCCTATTAAATTTAATAGTCAAATATTTCCTCACAAAGTAAGCGTTTTACTTTTATAAAAGTCCTATTCTACGGGGAAACTTCACCCTTATTTTTTCAATCAACTCCTAGATGAAACGCTTCCATCCCTTCTATCCTTCTGATCAACTACACACCATCCTATTTTTCTAAACAGTAAAACTCCCACCTGCTGAGCAAGTGAGAGTTTTGGATTATTTAAAGATAGAAGTTTTAAAGCTATCTGTTTGTTGAAGTAATTTCTTAAAGAGTTTTTCTTTCAGTGATACGGTGTTGTCAAATTTGACGGATCCGTTACTTAGAGTAGCCTTATCTTTATCAACTGCTTCAGCAAATGCACGTTTCAAGTCTTCATAACTATTGTATGTTGTACCATCGATTTCGATCGATTGAAGTCCATTTTTGGCACTAGTCACTACTTCATTGAAGTAAGCTTTCTTCCAGTCTTCAAGAGTGTTAAATCTTCCATCTGAAATCTTTTGAATGATAAAGTCATCCCCTAGAGTGGCATGTCCAGCTTGTTTGGATTCCTGTTTATACTTGTTTGAAGCATATCCTAGGAAGCCTTTTTCATAGCCATAGTAACCCCAGATTCTGAAGGTGTTGTGTTTGAAGGACATGGCTCCTGGAGCTCCTTCACTGGTGTTTCCTCCATAGATCCCTGTCATCATCGGAACAGTCACATAGGCTGAACCAAAGTCAGATGGATTATAGACTCCATTTCCAGGACCACGATTGGTCATAAAGTTGTTAGTCACTAAGTCATCAACTGTACGCAAATGAATCGCCTTTTCTTCATCACTTAAAGGTCGTACCTTGTCAAATTGATTTTTGGTGTTGCTACCACGATACTGTTTATCCACCTTCTTGAACCAAGCATTGTTTAATTCTTGGTTTCCTTTATCGAGGACCGCTTCTCCTTCCAGATAATCCAGAAGCATGAGGGTATCATTATAGCCTTTCATATACCGATCAATCTCCTCGCGTGAGGTGAGGTCATTTGGATTGGTATTGTACCATTGGTTTCCATCGTTCGGTCGTTCATAAGCCATATTGAGACCTAGGGCTTTGTATTCCCCATTTGGATTGGATACGGATGGTGTTTGGAGCATGCCTTGAGCATAGGCTTCCAAGTCCGTTCCTTCACGGTGTCTCCAGCCGCCCAAGTATACCATACGGTCATTGACGTGGGTCGTTTCATGGGTAAAAGCAGAAATCCCAAAATCACTGATCATATCCGTCACCATAAAGAAGACCGAATCATCTTTATAAGGATTTCCATAGACACGAGCAGTTGCTCCCATACGCCAATCCGTCGCATGGTAACGATCTGTAGGCCCATACAATTCACGGATTGGAGCAACATCTTTTCCACTATTCGTATGACCATAACGGTCTGTACTAATGCCCTTATAGTTTTGGTTATCAAGGACAGGGGTCGGCACCATATTATTGCTCTTTAGGAGCTGGTTGCGAACATTATCCGCTGCTAATCGTGACCAGAAATCCAAGTAGTCTTGTTGGGCTTTGGCTACTTTATCAATCTCAGCCTTGAAAGCAGTCCGTTCTGCTTCTGAATTTTTACCATATTTTTCAAAGGAACTATAAGCCAAGGTATTGTAGGTTGAAATCAAGAACATATGCGCATCTTTAAGATTCAAGAGCGGCAAGATCATTTTACCGTGGATATCGTTATTTAAGCCTTCATATGCACGGTGTTTGGCAGAAGCAAATGCTGGATTTGAAGTCTCAGGCTCCACAATATAGACATTGTCTTTCGTTGCTCTGATGAACCAATCATTTAGGTCTCTATCTTTTGTAAAGAGCTCCATGTTGTATTTCAAGAAGTCATTTAGGTCCCCAGAAAGAGTCGATTTGGCAACGACTTCACGGAAGGCATCTTGGGTACGAGTCCCTTTGATGTAGTCTTCTTTTGAACCAATTTCAATCAAACGGTCTAAGACATCGACATTCTTCCCATAGAAGTCTGGCTTGAACAACATAATTGGCTTAATGTTGACATCATCAAACTTGACTCCATAATAACGGTTGAGGTAAGAAAGACCCAGAAGTACGGCAGCCTTCTTGTCCTCAATTTTCTTGATCAGCGCACGTTTTGCAGCCTCATCTGTGTTTAATTGATGATCTTCGTTTTCAACCAGTTGTTTGACAAAGTGAGCCAGATTGTCCTTGACTTCGTTGAAGCTTTCTTCGAGGTAAAGGTTCTTAATGGCATTGACTTTATTGCCACCCGTACGACCCAAGTGCGTATAAATTGGATCTGATTGCAATTCAATTGGACTTAGTTTTTCAACAATATCATGGATCAGATCACTCCGGTCTTTGTCCACCATATTTGGCGTGTAGACCACATCTCCTAGCTCAGCTACACTATACTCTTTAACTTGCTTGACTTTAGAGTCTTTTGGCGTGATGCTAAAGACATCTTTTGTCTTGTCGGCATAATGAATCAGAATATGGTCGGCATCAGCTAGTTCCGTCACAAAGGTATTGCCCTTCATAGCCGTGACAGACAAAACTTCCTTGGTCATAAGAGGACTGCTAGCAGCCAATTTGTTCCCTTGGTTGACAATCCATTCCTTGTTGTAGAATGGTTGGATTTTTTCTATATTGCGATAAGCTCGTTCACGGTCTGCTTGGTAGTCTTGGATCTCTTTATAGGTATCCGCTTTTGGTTGGACCTGATTCAAGGTATCCTCAACTAAAGGATTCAGGACAGCTTTATCCGCTGTAATGCCCATTGCCTCAATTTTCTGATTGGCTTCTTCAAGACCAATCTCTTTAATTCTATTGGTTCTAGAACGCTTGAAGGAATGTTTCCCTGAGCTGACATCTTTGACGACATAGTTTCTTTCAATCCAGTCGTTCGTGTAATAACCATCTTCTGCGTCTAGGTCACTAGAACCGTAGAATTCTTCACCGTTTTCAACTTTCATCATGGAAACTGTGTCAGCAACTCTACCCCAGGTCCAGTTTTTACTAATGAATCCACCAACTTCAACTGGTGTTTTGACCTGAATGGTTCCTTTTGTAACCGCATTTCGAATAGAGGCATACTTGTCGATCCCATTAGGGTCAGAACCATTATCAGATCTCGCAACCAGACCACCAACACGGGCTTTATTAGCTTTGATATCCGCGTCTACATAAGCTTGTTTGATATTGCCTCGCCATACTTCACCGGCAATGCCACCAATATCCCATCCCTTGTCGCCAATTCCAGTAATCTTACCGATAAAGGCAACATTCTTCAAGAGACCTCCAGTGTCCACTTTATTGACAATACCGGCTATCCCATCTTTTCCAAGAACGCTACCAGTCACCTTAATATTCTCAACCGTAGCATTTTTAACGGTTCTTGCAAGTGGGGAAATAGATTCAACCCAAGGCATATTGATGTCAACATTTCCTAAGTTAATATTTTTAACAGATCCATTCTCGATTCCATCAAATAACTGGCGAGCCATATTGTAGATGGTGTATTGTTTACCGTCCACACTGGTTAAATGGCCAGTAAAGGTACCTGGGACATACTGTTTAGTTGGTGTTGGGACATTTGCTGCATTTAGATCCGCACCGAGTTTGAAGGTTCCATTTTTATTTGCCTGCATGGCTTTGACAAGTTCATTAAAATCGAAATAGACATCCCCTTCGTGGGCTTTTGGTTTGGCAAAGTAATGAACATACTCTTGGCTAAATCGTCGATCAGAAGTCCGTTGAACCAAATCAGGTGCTTTGGCTGTCACTTTGTAGAGCGTCTTACCGTCTACCGTTACCTCTTCGATTTTATCAACGGCGAGTTTAGTGACCTTATTATCCTCTGTTGTGACTTTCAAGTAATAAGGGGTGACATCTGTTGGTGTTTCGGACAATAAACTGCTATCTGTCTCAACACCTTGGTCGTCCACACGGATCAAACTAGATTCCTTGATGTTTTTGACTTCTACTTTTTTAAGATCTAGTCTTAGAGGTTCTTCTTGGAGAACTTCTTCTTCATCCCCATTTCCTCGGTCATAAACCATGGTTGTAGCTAGCGTGTAGTCCTTATAATAGTCCAGATCTGCCAAAGCTGCTGCAAGATCCGTTTCTGTGAGGCTAACGGTCTTAACCACTTGACCGTCCTTTTTCAACACCGTTTGGATCGACTTGATGGTCACACCATCTGGTTTACTTAAACGATAGGTAGCCTTTGCAGTCCGATTTAGTTCTTCCTTATCAAGTGTCGCCAACGTTAAGCTTGGTTTTTCAAGTTCTTTCGTTCCTTTTTTGATGATACGGTCCTGCGGTGCTTCTACTACTTCCTCTGAAACGGTCGGTGCATCCGCTGTCATTACACCTTTGATGGTTTTGTATACCTTGGTGATTTTCTTCTTTCCATTTTTCCCTACTTGAGAGACTATTTCAGTGCCCTTTTGTAGGCTAGCATCTTGCTCTGTCGCCGTCTTAAATGGGATTTCTTCGATCGACACTTCCTCGGTCTGTCCTTCGATAGCCTTGGTTCCACGACTGATTTTTTCGTTCACAGGAGCTTGGAGTGTCTCTGTGCTGGTGCTGATTGGTTCTCCAACTTTCTCACCATTGATCGTTTTATAAACACGATGAATCAACTGGCTTCCCACTTGACCTTTTTGAATCACGCTTTCTTCATCGGTGTATCGATTGGCATCTACTACAGACTCAGTTGCATATGGAAGAGACACCGTTTCTGTTTCTGTTACAGTCCCTTCGGTCATTTGGTAGCTTGGATTCTCCGGCTGAACCGCTGCTTCACCTTCATGGCCTACTTCTTGCGTCCCTTTTGCATCCACTACTCCAGTATAGGACGGGGTCTCCGGCTGAACTGCTGCTTCACCTTCGTGGCCTACTTCTTGTGTCCCTTTAGCATCCACTACTCCAGTATAGGACGGATTCTCTGGCTGAACGACTGCTTCACCTTCGTGGCCTACTTCTTGCGTCCCTTTTGCTGTGACGACTGGCTGCGGACTTAGTTGAGTTTCTTCTTTTGTTCCTACTGAAAGGACTTGTGAAACTGGTTCTTTCGTAACTGTATTTTCGATTACCCTTCGAACTTCTTTACCGTCCACAAGACTCACTTCTGTAACGATTCTCCGCTCACCAGTTTGACCAGCTGTTAACACCTTGCTTTGGCCCTTAGCTAGTGTAGCATCGGCTTGCTCCACCGTTTCAAATGGAATTGACTCTGTAGAAACTTCAACCCTTGGCTTTTCAACCATCGGAAAGGCTGGAGCATCTTCAGGAATCACACGTGAGTTCAAATCTAGTGGTGGTGCCACCGGACTTGTATGGGCAGTGGTTGACGCAGGTTCTTGTTTTTTCTGAATCTTGGTTGGGACTTCTTTGCTGCTTTCTTTAGTGGTTGGATAATGAAGATATCCGACATAGTCGTACCCATCAATTGGAATCACACCAGCTGCAAGATCTTTGCTGGATGAGACAGAAATCGTTTGATTATAGGGCAATAATACTTGATTTTGTAAAGCTGCCACTTCTACTGGAAGGAGAAGACTTTGCCCCATCACCCCAATTAAAAGAACACCCATCACCTTGTTGCGGTGCTTTTTAGAAAGCAAGAGAACTGCCAAAGAAGCTGTCGCAAAACTAAGTCCTAGTAGTGCCACTTCCTGACTTCCTGTCTGAGGCAAGGTTTGTTGGGGCATTCCTTTTTTTCTATAGACCAAATAAAAGGTATCCTCGTTTTGGTATTGATCTGGAATCGCATGAATGACTTGCGCCTCTTCATCAGGAGTGAGCTCGTCTTCTGTCACATATCCCAGACGAACATTGGCCGCTTGTGTATACTGATCGGCTTGTACAGGTTGAGGAGTAAGTAGACTCGCTCCTAATAGAAAAGCTCCAATCGCAACTGGCCCTACACCAACAGATAATTTTCGAATCGAATATTTGGTGATTTTTTCAACAGTTTGTTTCTTCTTTTTCATCCTTTAAATTCCTACATAGTAATATTTGTTTCTCAAGAATGGACTATTCCTTTTTTAGAGCAGGTCTACAAAGGAAATTCCTGAGATGTTTTACCTTTATCTATCTTATCTTTTTTCAATTATTTTAGCAAGTTTGACCACTCACTAAATGGACTATTTTCTATCGGTAAATCGTTGCGAGGACCGAACAACTGTTGCTTTTCTAAACCATCAAAAAAGAGGGAGACTAGAACGAAAGTGAAGAAGTTTCATTCCAGTCCCACCCCAAAGTATTCTACTATAATGATTGATACAAGTCGTTGTAGCGTTGACTAGCTGTATCCCAAGAGAAATCGCGCGTCATGGCTTGCTCTTGCAACCCACGCCAAGCTTCTTGATCATTCGTATAAACACCCAAAGCTTCATCAACTGCCCAATTCAACCAATACCCTGATAAATTGTTGAAACTAAATCCGGTTCCACTGCCATCATAAGCGTTATATGGTTGAACAGTATCCCGAAGCCCACCAACTTCATGGACTAGCGGAAGCGTTCCATAACGCATGGCCATCATTTGAGAAAGTCCACATGGTTCGAAGCGGCTTGGCATCAAAAAGACATCCGAAGCAGCATAAATTTCTTGCGCTAATTGAACATCAAACAAAATATTGGCAGAAAGTTTATCCGGATATGCTTGGCCAAACCATGCAAAGGCATTTTCAAAGCCAGGATCTCCCGTTCCCAATAAAACGATTTGAATATCTTTTTGCAAGAGTTGATGCAATCCTTCAACGACCACATCAAAACCTTTTTGGCGTGTCAAACGAGAAACAATCCCAAACAGAGGAACATCATCCCGTACAGGTAATCCAACGCGCTCTTGAAGGGCCCGTTTGCTCTCTGCTTTTCCTGATAAATCGTCTTTGCTAAAATGATAGGTTAAGAGTGGATCTGTTTCCGGATCATAAAGATCTGCATCAATTCCATTGACAATACCTGTCAGTTTTCCAGATTCCATCCGCAAGATTTGATCCAGACCACAACCGTACTCAGGGGTCATAATCTCGTAAGAATAACTAGGAGAAACCGTCGTAACACGATCCGCATACAAGATACCAGCCTTCATCCAATTGAGACAGTCTTTCCAACGAAGTGTGCCATCTTCATAACGTTCAAAGCCTACACCAAACAGATCCCACAACATACCTGGATCAAATTGCCCTTGGAATTCCAAATTGTGGATGGTTAAAACAGATTTAATACCATTGTAAGCTTGAATCCAACGGTATTTTTCTTTCAGAAGGAATGGAATCATGGCCGTATGATAATCATGCGCATGCACAACATCTGGAATAAAATCCACTCGCTCCATCATCTCGAGAGCTGCCAATTGGAAATAGGCGAAGCGTTCTCCATCATCGAAATCACCATAAACATGGCCTCTGAAGAAATATTTTTGGTTATCAATGAAATAGAAGGTAACACCATCTCTAAAGATACGCTTAACCCCAACGTATTCACTTCTCCAACCAACCTTGGTTTCAAAATGCAAGACATCTTCGACTTGATCCCCAAATTTGGTATCTACCATATCATAGTAGGGAAGAACCACACGAACATCGTGCCCACTTTTAGCTAGTGATTTGGGAAGAGCTCCAATTACATCACCCAAACCACCTGTTTTTGAAAATGGAGCCCCTTCAGCTGCGACAAATAATAGTTTCATTAGACAATATCCTCTGTAACAATTGTTCCTTTTTGAACCACTACAGGTGCTTCTAGACTACCACGAATCGTCACACCAGCAGCGACTTCAACACCCTTATCAAGAATTGCATGTTCAACAATAGCATTTTCACGAACCACAACACCTGGGAAGAGTATACTACTACGAACCTCTGAACCTTGATGTAAGTAGACACGACGCGAAACGACAGAGTTTTCTACCCTACCTTCTACGATACTACCTGATGCAAATTGAGAGGTCTTAATATTTGAAGTTTTTGCGTAATAGGTTGGCTCTTCATTTTTCACCTTTGTATAAACTTTTTGATTTGGAGAGAAGAGTTTGATGAAATTTTGTGTTTCCAACATATCCAAATTTGAACGATAATAAGACTCTACAGAATGAACATTGGCTAAGTAACCTGTATATTCAAAGGCAAAGGCATTGTATTCTACCGCCAACTCGCGTAAGATGTAGCGCAATTTTTGCGGATATTCTTTTTTCGCTTCTTCCTCAATCTTTTCGATCAACCAAGGCGTATCCACAATAAAGATATCTGTCGACATATTGTAGACTTCTTTTGCATCTTTGCTATCAAAGAGTTTTTGACTGATGACATGGTCTGATTCATCAATTTCCAAGACAGAATTGACTTCTGAAATATCTTTTGAAGGCAATTTTTTATAGACCACCGTGATCGGACGATCGACCGTATTGTGCAAATGGAAGACCTGATTGAGATCAATATTTACTAAGACATCACAGTTCAAAGCAACTGTTTGGTCGGAGCCAGACCGTCTCAGATAAGTCAATAATTGTTGGTAGTATTCTGGTCCTACCGTTGTATTTTCAACTGGAGTATTATAGATTCCAAGGTAATAGTGACTCAGCAAAGTAGACAAGCCCCATTCACGACCAGAACGAATATGGTCAAAGACTGAGCTGATATTCTCTTGTTGGAAGATTCCAAAAACGCTCCGAATTCCTGCATTGGCAAGACTTGACAACGGGAAGTCAATCAAACGGTATTTCCCACCAAAAGGCAAAGAGGCAACCGGACGATGGCTGGTTAAAGTGGACATATCATGATACCCAACTGTATTTCCTAGAATGGCTGAATATTTATCAATCTTCATCTGTAACTACCCCCACTTTTTCATTGTAACCGATAACTTGTACTTCCTCTGTACCATCAATCACGACACCATCCGCAATGACAGCACCCTCACCAATAATCGCACGTTTGACAACTGCACCTTTACCGATAATGGCATTACTCATCACGACAGAGTCTTCTACAACAGCGCCTTCACGGATCTGAGCTTCTGTAGATAAGATGGAATGTTTCACCGTACCATCTACCAAGCAACCATCGACGACCAGAGAGTCTTCAACATGCCCATTTTCACCAAAGAAGTTTGGTGGAGAAATGAGGTTACGTGAATAGATTTTCCAGTGACGATCACGACTATCCAAAGCATTATTTGGATCAATGTATTCCATATTTGCTTCCCAAAGAGATTCAATGGTCCCAACGTCCTTCCAATACCCATTGAATTCATAGGCATAAACGCTTTCACCTGATTCAAGATAGGTTGGAATGACATTTTTACCAAAGTCTGACATATCGATATCGCTCTTTTCAGCAGCAACCAGCATATTGCGCAAACGAGCCCAGTCAAAAATGTAAATTCCCATGGATGCTTTGGTTGATTTTGGTTCTGCTGGTTTTTCTTCAAACTCAACGATCCGGTTGTTGGCATCTGTATTCATGATTCCAAAACGGCTAGCTTCCTTCAATGGGACATCCAAAACGGCTACTGTCAAACTAGCATTGTTATCTTTGTGAGATTGAAGCATGTCATCGTAGTCCATCTTGTAGATATGGTCTCCAGAAAGGATGAGAACATATTCCGGATTGATGCTATCAATATAATCGATATTTTGGAAGATAGCATGGCTAGTTCCTTCAAACCAACGATTTCCTTCACTAGCAGAATAGGGTTGTAGGATAGAAACCCCTGTATTGATCCCATCTAAGCCCCAGCTCGAACCATTTCCAATGTGGCTATTTAGTGCGAGCGGTTGGTATTGTGTGATAACTCCGACATTATGAATACCTGAGTTGGCACAATTTGATAAAGCAAAATCGATAATGCGATAGCGTCCACCAAATTGAACCGCAGGTTTTGCAATGTTTTGAGTTAATTTCCCAAGACGTGTTCCTTGCCCACCGGCAAGAATTAAAGCAAGCATTTCATTCTTCATTGACTTCTTCCTCTTTATAAAGCCTAGACTCCTATAGAGTCTACCAATTATCCTATTTATCAGATGTTTTTGATTTCGTCGTACGCAACTTTCTCTTCACCTTCCAAATGCTGGCACCCAATGCCGGTAAGGTAAAGGTCAAAGTTTGCGGATAATCCTTCCACAGCCCTTCTTGAGACTGAACTGTCGGATTGGTTTCTTTCCAAACGCCTCCCCATTCTTCTAATTCCGTATTCCAAATCTCTTCGTAAACAGCAGGAATTGGAACACCAATCGTAAAGTCCTTGCGTTCAATTGGAGCCATATTAAAGACACAGATCAAAAATTCACCTTTGCGAGTTTTCCGAATGAGCGAAAGTACACTTTGATCGCGATTGTCCGCATCAATAATTTCTAAACCCTCAAAGCTCTCATCAATTTCCCACAATTCCTTGTGATCTTTATATAATTGATTCAGCTGCGAAGTAAAATGGCGCATCTTCGCATTCATTTCATCTTCAAGATTACTCCATTCGAGTTGCTCTTCTGATTTCCACTCTAAAAACTGACCGAATTCAGATCCCATAAAGAGTAACTTCTTACCTGGATGGCAAACCTGGTAGGTCAAGAGATTGCGAAGACCTGAAAATTGATTGTAGCGGTCTCCCCACATCTTATGCATCATACTCTTCTTTCCGTGAACCACTTCATCGTGAGAAAAAGGTAGCAAGAAGTGTTCAGAAAAGGCATACATAAAACTGAAGGTTACCAGATTAAAATCATACTTACGGTAGATTGGATCTTCCTCATAGAATTTGAGAATGTCATTCATCCACCCCATATTCCATTTATAGTCAAAGCCCAAGCCCCCTTCTTCTTCAGGACCCGTAATTTTTTGACCAGCCGAGCTTTCCTCAGCAATCATCATAACATCTGGGTGGTCTTGCTTGATAATTGCATTTAGGCGTCGTAAGAAGTGGACACCTTCATAATTCAAATTTCCCCCGTCAATATTTGGCACCCATGGTCCGCTATCATAATCTAGATACAACATGTTGCTGACCGCATCCACACGAATACCATCTAAATGATAGGTTTCGATCCAAAACTTAAGGCTAGAAATCAAGAAGGATTGCACTTGATTTTTCCCCAAATCAAAGTTCAAGGCTCCCCAACCATAGTTGTGGGCCCGATGTTCATCTTGGTATTCGAAGGTTGGTGTCCCATCATAATAAGCCAAGGCATCGTCATTGATAATGAAATGACCAGGCACCCAGTCCACAATGACCCCAATATTGTTCAGATGGCATTCTTCCACAAAATCTTGAAATTCTTCCGGACTACCGTAGGTATGTTCCAGGGCAAAGTAACCCATCAACTGGTAACCCCAGCTAAGGCCTAGTGGGTGAGCCATTACCGGCATAAACTCCACATGCGTATAGTTCATTTCAACCAGATAAGGAATCAATTCTTCCTTTAACTGGGTAAAACTATAGGGACTATGGTCTTCGTTGCGTTTCCACGATCCTGCGTGAACCTCATAAATGCTAACCGGTCTCTCTTTAAAGCCCAGTTTTTTACGACGGGCTCTCCAAAGACCATCTTTCCATTTTTTCTCAGGAATCTCTTTAATAATGGAGCCTGTATGAGGGCGCTTTTCCATCCAAAGAGCCACCGGATCAATTTTCAGGATTTGCTGGCCATTGTTTCGAGTGACAAGATATTTGTAGATATCTCCTTCCTTGGCATCTGGGCAAAAGGCTTCCCAAACCCCCCCTTCGTTTTTCACCATGGGAAGTTTACGATCCTCCCAATCAGTGAAATCGCCGACCACATGCACGGCTTGGGCATTGGGGGCCCAAACACGGAAGGTGTATCCTTCTTGATCTTCGATGATCTCCTTGTGAGCTCCTAGGTACTCTTGAAGTTGAAAGTTGTCCCCTCTTCCAAAAGTCCATAAGTCTGTACTTCTATCCATGTACTTACTCCTTTATGTTTTTGAAAGCGTTTTCTGCTTGATTTAATTTTACTATAAAACTGTTAAATTTTCAAGATGATTCTGTCAAATTCATATGAAATATTCAGGAAACTTTTATTATTTTTTCCTACCGAATAGTTTCTTTTCATTTATTCCTATTTTCTGAAGATTATATACTATTATACTAAATTTTTCTAGTTTTTGAAAGTTAAAACTGAACTTTCATATGACGAGATTTATCACTAATTAGTTAAAAACGAATATTACCCTACATTTTGCCTTAATAATGGAAGAAAATTTTTCAAAAAAAAGAGGCTGGGACAAAAGTCCTAGCCTCTCAATTGTTTTTGGATTATCGAGCAAGACGCAGTAGTTGAGTGGACTCTACTACGCTGATTTCATCAGCTTTTACAGCCCTACTCAACTGTGCGGAGGTGGGACGACGAAATCGAATTCTAACGAATGACCGATTCCTGTCCCACTCTCTTGATTGATTCTTAGTCAACGTTTACGTATTCTTTTGAAAGTTCAAGAACTTCTTCCATTGTTGAACATTCAGTAAGAGCACGGTTAGCGTATTCTTGCATCTTAGCTGTGTCCAATTTCTTCATCAAGCTACGTGTACGAAGTACTGAAGTAGCTGACATGGAGAACTCATCCAATCCCATTCCGACAAGAAGTGGAACAGCAGTTTGGTCACCGGCCATTTCACCACACATACCTGCCCATTTACCTTCAGCATGCGCTGCTTTGATCACGTTATTGATCAAACGAAGGATTGATGGGTTATATGGTTGGTAAAGGTATGAAACTTGTTCGTTCATACGGTCAGCAGCCATTGTGTATTGGATAAGATCATTTGTACCAATTGAGAAGAAATCAACTTCTTTCGCGAATTGGTCTGCAAGCATCGCAGCGGCTGGGATTTCAATCATGATACCAACTTGGATATCATCCGCAACTGCAACGCCTTCAGCAAGCAATTTAGCCTTTTCTTCTTCCAAAATACCTTTAGCAGTACGGAACTCTTTCAACAAAGCAACCATTGGGAACATGATACGCAATTTACCGTGAACAGATGCACGAAGCAAAGCACGCAATTGAGTACGGAACATTTGATTACCAGTTTCAGAAATTGAGATACGCAATGCACGGTAACCCAAGAATGGGTTCATTTCTTTAGGAAGATCGAAGTAAGGAAGTTCTTTATCCCCACCGATATCCATTGTACGAACGACAACAGGTTTACCGTTCATACCTTCAAGAACTGCTTTGTATGCTTCGTATTGATCATCTTCAGTTGGGAAGTCTTGAGAGTCCATGTACAAAAATTCTGTCCGGTAAAGGCCAACAGCTTCTGCACCATTTGCGTTGACCCCTTCAACATCTTTAGGAGTACCAATGTTAGCAGCCAACTCGAAGTGTTTGCCATCAGCTGTCACTGTTTGAGCATCTTTGAGGAGAGCCCATTCAGCTTTTTGTTTCGCATAAGCTTCACCAGCTGCTTTAAATGCTGCAATTTGTTCTTCAGTTGGGTTGATGACCACTTCGCCAGTGATTCCAGATACAGCCAACACATCACCGTCTTGTACCAAATCAGTAATATTGTTTGTACCAAGAACCGCTGCGATTTCGAGTGTACGAGCCATGATTGCTGAGTGACTGGTACGTCCACCGATGTTTGTCACAAAGGCTTTGACATACTTTTTGTTCAACTGAGCCGTATCAGATGGAGTTAAATCGTGTGCCACAACAATAGATTCTTCATCGATTGTTGCAGGATTCGGCAATTTTTTACCTAGCAAGCTAGCAAGGACACGTTTGGTAACGTCACGAATATCTGCCGCACGTTCTTGCATGTATGGATTGTCTTCCATCCCTTCAAAAATGGCGATAAACATATCAGTGACTTCTTTCAAGCCAGCTTCTGCGTTGATTTTTTTCGTACGAATGGTTTCTTTGATTTGGCCAACCATTTCAGGGTCAGCAAGAACCATCATATGCGCATCAAAAACTTGCGCTGCTTCTTCACCAAGGCTTGCTACTGCATTCTCCCGAATAAGAGAAAGCTCGTTTTGTGAAGCTTCAAGAGCTGCATCCAAACGAGCTTCTTCTGCACTTGTATCTTCGACTGAAACAGTCTCGAATGATAAGTCTGGTTGAATGAGCAAATATGCCTTAGCAACGGCAACACCATCAGATGCTGCGATTCCCTTAAGCATTTTTGTCATATTTAAGCCAATCCTTCTTTTGTCATTGTTTCTGAGATAGCAGCGATCGCATCATCTGCGTCTGCACCTTCAGCTGAGATCACAACATCTGCACCTTGACCAACACCAAGGCTCATAACACCCATGATTGATTTCAAGTTTACTGATTTACCTTTGTATTCAAGAGTGATATCTGAAGCGAATTTGCTAGCAGTTTGAACCAACAAAGTTGCTGGACGTGCGTGGATACCTGTTTCTGCCACAATGTGGAAATCTTTAGAAGCCATAATTGGACTCTCCTTTTTAAAAATAGTTTTGAGTTACCTTTTGATAACCCTTACAATTTGGTATTATATCATCTTTTGAAATTTTTTTCAAGATTTTTATCACTCACTTACAGAAAAAGCCTGCCAAAAATCGCAAGCCAGATACATTTTACTGAAATGAGCTTCAATGAATGAAAAAGTCATTGAATTTTCTACTATATTATAATCCAGTTATTTTCACTCTTTTCAAATAGTAAAAAGATAGAAAACCACAGGATATTGATTCATCAAAAAATTATTCCTAATTAAAGATGCTTTAAAGCCTATTCCTATCCCTTTTTCAAGATTTTCCTACTTTTATCATACCACAACATATTGTGCTTTAAAAAGCCCTTTTTAGATCTTTGCACAATATTTAGTTAAAATTATTGACAAGTTGCTAGAATTTGTTTATACTGTTTACAGATTTATATTTCGATAGGAGAACGGAAAAAGAAATGGTAACCATTTACTCAAAAAATAATTGTGTACAATGCAAAATGACAAAGCGGTTTCTCGATAGCAACCATGTGGAATACCGTGAAATCAACTTGGATGAACAACCTGAATTCGTAGAGCACGTTAAGAGCCTTGGCTTCAATGCTGCTCCTGTTGTCCAAACACCAGATGATGTATTTTCAGGCTTTCAACCAGCTAAGTTGAAGAAACTTTCTTAATAAACACAGGATTTTGCTGAAATAGGGTCTAGCGTTAGCAACCTAACACTAGACTTTTTACTTGTAATTTAGGAATTAGAAAAGGATTATTATGGGATTAAAATCTCTTGAAGACGTGACGTATTTTCGTCTAAATAATGAAATCAACCGTCCGGTCAATGGCCAAATCATGCTTCATAAAGATAAGGAAGCCTTGGATGCCTTCTTTAAAGAAAATGTAGTGCCAAATACTTTGGCCTTTGATTCAATCACTGACAAGATTCAGTACCTTCTAGAGCATAATTACATTGAAAGAGCTTTCATCGAGAAGTACCGTCCAGAATTTTTGGAAGAATTGGCCCAATTTATCAAAGACCAACACTTCCAATTTAAGTCTTTCATGGCGGCTTATAAATTTTATAACCAGTACGCTTTGAAAACCAATGATGGGGATGCTTACCTTGAAAGTATGGAAGACCGGGTCTTCTTTAATGCTCTCTACTTCGCAGATGGAAATGAAACCATTGCCAAAGATATCGCAAATGAAATCATCCACCAACGCTACCAACCTGCCACTCCTTCTTTCTTAAATGCAGGTCGTGCTCGTCGTGGTGAATTGGTTTCTTGTTTCTTAATTCAAGTAACAGATGATATGAACTCGATCGGACGTTCCATCAACTCTGCCCTGCAACTTTCTCGTATCGGTGGGGGTGTTGGGATTTCCCTCAGCAACCTTCGTGAAGGTGGTGCACCCATCAAGGGCTATGAAGGTGCTGCTTCAGGTGTCGTTCCAGTTATGAAGTTGTTCGAAGATAGCTTCTCATACTCTAACCAATTAGGTCAACGTCAAGGTGCCGGAGTTGTTTACCTCAACGTCTTCCATCCAGACATCATCGCTTTCCTTTCAACTAAGAAAGAAAATGCCGATGAAAAAGTTCGTGTCAAGACGCTCTCACTAGGTGTTGTCGTTCCAGACAAATTCTATGAATTAGCGCGTAAAAATGAAGAGATGTACCTCTTCAGCCCATACTCTGTCGAACGCGAATACGGTGTGCCGTTCAACTACATCGACATTACTGAAAAATACGACGAATTAGTAGCAAATCCGAATATCCGCAAGACCAAGATCAAGGCGCGTGATTTGGAAACTGAAATTTCTAAATTGCAACAAGAATCCGGTTATCCATATGTCGTCAATATTGATACAGCCAACCGTGCAAATCCTGTTGATGGAAAAATCATCATGAGTAACTTGTGTTCTGAAATTCTCCAAGTTCAAGAGCCAAGTTTGATTAACGATGCTCAAGAATTCCTTCAAATGGGGACAGACGTTTCTTGTAACCTTGGTTCAACCAACGTGGTCAACATGATGACGTCACCTGACTTTGGCCGTTCGATTCGTGCCATGGTGCGTGCTTTAACCTTCGTTACAGATAGCTCCCATATCGTCGCGGTCCCTACGATTGATCATGGTAATAAACAAGCCCATACCTTTGGTCTTGGAGCCATGGGGCTTCATAGCTACCTTGCGCAACAATTGATCGAATATGGATCACCTGAGTCTGTTGAGTTCACCAGCATCTACTTCATGCTCATGAACTACTGGACCCTCGTGGAATCAAACAACATCGCACGTGAACGGGGCCTTACCTTCCACAACTTTGAAAAATCAGACTATGCTAACGGCACTTACTTTGATAAGTATGTGACTGGAGAGTTTGTTCCAAAATCCGATCGTGTCAAAGAATTGTTCAAAGATATCTTTATTCCTAGCGCTGCTGACTGGGCTGAACTTCGTGATAAAGTGAAAGCAGATGGTCTTTACCACCAAAACCGCTTGGCAGTCGCACCAAATGGCTCTATCAGCTACATCAACGATGTGTCTGCTTCTATCCACCCCATCACACAACGGATCGAAGAACGCCAAGAAAAGAAAATTGGGAAGATCTACTACCCTGCAGCTGGTTTATCAACTGAAACCATTCCTTACTACACTTCTGCTTATGACATGGATATGCGTAAGGTGATTGATGTTTATGCGGCTGCAACTGAGCACGTAGACCAAGGACTTTCCCTCACACTCTTTATGCGCAGTGACATTCCAAAAGGTCTCTACGAATGGAAGAAAGAAAATAAACAAACGACACGTGACTTGTCCATCCTTCGCAACTACGCCTTTAACAAAGGAATCAAGTCCATCTACTACGTCCGTACCTTTACAGATGATGGTGGAGAAGTTGGTGCTAACCAATGTGAAAGCTGTGTCATCTAATCTGCTATCCTAGATAGCTCTCAAAAGTCGGTTCGCCGACTTTTTGTGCGATATTCTATCCATTTAGGGTAGAATCGTTACGATTGAACGAATTGAAAAAGAAAGTGATATCAAATGGAAACTTACTACAAAGCCATTAACTGGAATGCCATCGAAGATGTCATCGACAAATCCACTTGGGAAAAGCTGACGGAGCAATTTTGGCTCGATACTCGTATTCCGTTGTCAAACGACTTGGACGACTGGAGAAAGTTATCTCACAAAGAAAAAGACTTAGTTGGAAAAGTCTTTGGTGGATTGACTCTTCTAGATACCATGCAGTCTGAAACAGGTGTCAACGCCCTTCGCGCAGATATCCGTACCCCTCATGAAGAAGCAGTCTTTAATAACATCCAATTTATGGAATCTGTCCACGCTAAGTCCTACTCCTCTATCTTTTCTACCTTGAACACCAAGGCTGAAATTGAGGACATCTTTGAGTGGACTAACACCAATCCATATCTTCAGAAAAAAGCTGAGATCGTCAACGAAATCTATCTCCATGGTACGCCACTTGAAAAAAAAGTAGCCAGCGTCTTTCTTGAAACCTTCCTCTTCTACTCTGGTTTCTTCACACCGCTCTACTATCTTGGAAACAACAAGTTAGCTAACGTAGCTGAGATTATCAAGTTGATCATTCGAGACGAATCTGTCCACGGAACCTATATCGGCTACAAGTTCCAACTTGGATTTAACGAATTACCAGAAGACGAGCAAGAAAAACTCAAAGAGTGGATGTACGACCTGCTCTACACCCTCTATGAGAATGAAGAAGGCTACACAGAGAGCCTCTATGACGGTGTGGGCTGGACAGAGGAGGTCAAAACTTTCCTTCGTTATAACGCCAATAAAGCCCTCATGAACCTGGGCCAAGATCCGCTTTTCCCTGACTCAGCAGATGATGTCAACCCAATCGTCATGAACGGAATCTCAACCGGAACATCCAACCACGACTTCTTCTCTCAAGTCGGAAATGGTTACCTTCTCGGTGAAGTAGAAGCCATGCAGGATGACGATTACAACTACGGATTATAAGAAGAAAAACCTTTCCTGACGGAGAGGTTTTTTTATTGCAATCTTATTCTGATTGGAACTAATTCTTTTTTGAAAAAAGAGGTTGGACCAACATCCAACCTCTCTGATTCTTACAATTTATCTGCTACGACATCCAACAATTCTTGGATTTTCGCTTGGTTGCTTCCTCCTGCCATGGCCATGTCTGGTTTACCACCACCACGTCCGTCGACGATTGGAGCTAATTCTTTAACCAAGTTACCTGCATGTACCTCTTTTGTCTGGCTGGCTACAAGGACATTGACCTTGTCACCAATGGCCGCGACAAGAACAAGGACATCAGAGTAATCTTTTTGCTTCCAGTTATCCGCGAAGGTACGAAGGGCACCTGCATCAGATACAGAAACTTGACTTGCAATAAAGAAGTATCCGTTTGCTTCTTGAACATTCTTGAAGACATCACCTGCTGCCGCTGCTGCTGCTTTTTCCTTCAATTCTGCATTTTCTTTTTGAAGTTGTTTTACTTGTTCTTGTAGAGCTTCCACTTTATGAGGAACTTCCTTAAGTTGAGGAGCTTTCAAAGTAGCTGCAGCTACTTTAAGAGCATCTTCTTGTTGGCGATAAGCTTCAAAGGCTTCTTTACCGGTCACTGCCAAGATACGACGAGTTCCTGAACCGATCCCTTCTTCTTTGACAATTTTGAAGAGACCAATCTCAGAAGTATTGCCAACGTGAGTACCACCACAAAGCTCAATAGAATAGTCACCGATGGTTACGACACGGACATTTTTACCGTATTTTTCACCGAAGAGGGCCATTGCTCCCATTTCCTTAGCTGTATCAATATCGGTTTCAATTGTCTTGATTGCAATAGCTTCCCAGATTTTTTCATTGACTTGTTGTTCAATCGCACGTAATTCTTCGGGAGTTACGGCTTGGAAGTGGGTAAAGGTCAAACGGAGGAATTCTACTTCGTTGAGAGATCCTGCTTGAGTCGCATGATTTCCGAGAATGTTATGAAGAGCTGCATGAAGCAAGTGAGTTGCTGTATGGTTCTTCATGACGCGGTGACGACGATTGGTATCAATAGCCAAGGTATATTCTTGGTTTAAGGAAAGTGGTGCCAATACTTCAACGGTATGGAGTGGTTGACCATTTGGTGCTTTTTGAACGTCTGTAACATTTGCTACGACATTCCCTGCAACATCCAAGATTTGACCATGGTCCGCTACTTGTCCACCCATTTCAGCGTAGAAAGGAGTTTCAGTAAAGATGAGAGATGCAGTTCCTTCGGATACAGCTTCTACTTCTGTATTGTCCGCTACGATAGCTACCAACTTAGAAGACAATTGGCTAGCATTATAGTTAAAGTGACTTTCAACTGTAATGTTTTGAAGAGTTTCATTTTGCATGCCCATAGATCCACCTTTGACAGCTGATGCACGTGCACGTTCTTGTTGTTCCTTCATAGCTGCTTCAAAACCGTTACGATCAATAGTCATACCAGCTTCTTCAGCGATTTCTTCTGTCAATTCAACTGGGAATCCATAAGTATCGTAAAGTTTGAAGACGTCTTGTCCATCGATAACAGATTGACCTTTGGCCTTCAAGTCAGCTACGATACCTTGAGCAAAGTGTTGACCTGAGTGAAGGGTACGAGCAAATGACTCTTCTTCGCTCTTAACAATTTTTTCAATAAAGTCACGTTTTTCAAGCACTTCTGGGTAATAGCTTTCCATGATTTTTCCAACGGTTGGAACCAATTTGTATAGGAAAGGTTCGTTGATCCCCAATTTTTGGCCATGCATAGAAGCACGACGGAGGAGACGACGAAGGACATAGCCACGTCCTTCATTTCCTGGAAGAGCTCCATCACCAATCGCAAATGAAAGAGAACGGATGTGGTCTGCAATGACCTTGAAGCTCATATTGTCGCCATCTGGATCGTAGGTTTTTCCAGACATCTTTTCCACTTCACGGATGATTGGCATGAAGAGGTCTGTTTCAAAGTTGGTCTTCGCTCCTTGAATAACGGCTACCAAACGTTCCAAACCTGCGCCCGTATCAATATTCTTGTGTGGCAATTCCTTGTATTCACTACGAGGGACAGCAGGATCTGCGTTAAATTGGGACAAAACAATGTTCCAGATTTCGATGTAACGGTCATTTTCGATATCTTCTGCAAGAAGACGAATACCGATATGATCTGGGTCAAAAGCTTCTCCACGGTCAAAGAAGATTTCTGTATCTGGTCCTGAAGGTCCAGCACCGATTTCCCAGAAGTTGTCTTCGATTGGGATCAAGTGACTTGGATCTACTCCAACAGCGATCCAACGGTTATATGAATCCTTGTCATCTGGATAATAGGTCATGTAAAGTTTGTCTTTAGGGAAGTCAAACCATTCAGGACTTGTCAAGAGTTCAAAAGCCCAAGTGATGGCTTCATCACGGAAATAATCACCGATAGAGAAGTTCCCCAACATTTCAAACATGGTATGGTGACGCGCAGTCTTCCCTACGTTTTCGATATCGTTGGTACGGATGGCTTTTTGAGCATTGGTAATCCGTGGATTCTCAGGTTTAATGGTTCCATCAAAGTATTTCTTGAGGGTTGCAACCCCTGAGTTGATCCATAAAAGAGTTGGATCGTTAACTGGAACTAAGCTAACAGATGGCTCTACAGAATGTCCCTTGCTTGCCCAGAAATCAAGCCACATTTGGCGAATTTGTGCACTAGATAGTTGTTTCATATTTTTCTCCTAATTCTAATTGGGTTAATTTGCGCCTGCTTCTAACATTTCGACATAATCGATAGCGACACAAAGTGAGATGACTAAATCAGCGTATTCTTCCTCATAAACCGATACTTGGTAAGTTGAGGTAAGGTGAAAGAGTTCTTTGCTAATCTCAGCAACAATTTGATCCCGATCATCCAACAATTTGAAATCCAGGTCCCAGATATTTCCTTGAACCCGCAGTCCCAAATCTTCAATGTCGTATTTGTCTCTCAAGAGCGTAAACTTTTTAGTGATAAAAAAGCGATCCCCATTTTTTAAGCTAACCTCAAATTTTGAAAGAAGGGTGAATGGCTTTTTCGTGATCTGGCTGACTTCTTGCCCCTCCTTATCATAGATGGTAAAGGTTTTAGGAACTTTAAAAAAGGATCCCTCAACCTGGTATTCGACATTTCCTAACTCATCCTTGATATCGAAGCGTTCGCCACCCAATCGAAATTTTTGTTTCACTTGATAGGTTCTCATTTTCTATCTCCTTTGAAAAGGCGCTAACAGGCATGCATAAACAAAAGACAAGCCACCAAACGAAGGGCGAAAAACCGCGGTACCACCTTCATTCAATGAACTTGTCATTCTTCATTTTTTATTTCAATTGTATCAGTTGAGTAGCAAAATCATTTCTCTTCCATGGCTCGCACCACCGCCACTTCTCTGTTTCCGATAACCAATGATTTATTCTCAACTATTTATTATACAGGTTCAATAAAGAACCGTCAACTATTTTTTAGAGGATGAAGAGCTGCTATCGCTCGTTTGGACACCGATATTTTGCAAATATTGGTTAAAGGTTGACTTGAAGGCATCATCTTTGACCTTGATATTGGCATCGGTCATCGCTTTGGCAATAATGCTACGGATGAAGTTAGTATCTTGCTTACGACCTTCGACAATGATTTCTTTCAAGCGTTTTTCGTATTTCTTCCAATCAGAACCTTTTTCAGTCTTCTTGTTTAATTTCACAATATAGTAGCTAGCAGAATAGTTTTGGCCTGCTGAAACTGTGATCACATCTGAAATGCCGTTTTCATCCAACTTAAAGGCTGCTTCTTTGACTTGAGATGGGATATCTGCCGTTCCTGAATCAAACTTGACTTCTCCACCTTTGTCTTTTGTAGCAGTATCTGTTGAATTTTCTTTGGCGATTTGAGCAAAGTCTGCACCTTCAGCTTTAGCCGCTTCCAATACTTCTTTTGCTTTGTCTTCTGAATCCAATTTGATAACTTGTGCTGTTACTTCAGGTGTGTAAGATTCAAAGGCTGTCTTGTAGTCTGAATCCTTGAGATCCTTCTTCGCAGCTTGGTTGACTGCGTATTCCAACAACATATTGCTACGGATTTGTTTCTTAGCTGTTTCTTCCGTCAAGCCTTGTTGCGCCAAGTATGCATCAAATTGGTTGCCCAATTGTTTCTTTTGCTTGTCAAATTCTTTATTGACATCTTTATCAGAAACTTTTGATCCATATTCTTTTTCAAAGACCTTATTGATGGTCATTTGGAAAAGGACTTGTTGGGCTCCTTGATTTGATTTCATTTCATCATAGAAATCAGAAACTGTAATCGTGTCCCCTTTCATGGTCACGATATCTTTGTTTGTGCCATTGGCACATGCTGCTAGTGTTACGACTGATAGCAAGGTCACAGCACCTGCTACAAGTTTTTTCTTCATGAAATTTCTCCGTTCCTTTTTTAAACTTCTTCTATTTTACCACAAATTAGAGAGAATACCTTAAATTTACCTAAAATGAGCCAGACTCTGGCAAGGTAACTGTCTCTGCATTTTTTCGGATCATCAAGATGCCGTCACCAAGCGGCACCAAGCTAGCGGTCAAATCTGGATGATTGAGAGTTGCATCAAAGAGGTTCTGCAGACCTCGATAGATGGTTCGTTGTCCACGACGGACCTCCATGATGTCTTTGGCAACATCTCCCCCTTGGAAAATATCATCTAGCACCACGATACCTCCAACTTCTAGAAGCTCTAGGATCCGTGGCAAAAAGACGATGTATTTAGACTTGGCTGAGTCCATAAAGACAAAGTCATAGGTCTCTGTTAAATCCTGCAAGATATCCACCGCATCTCCCTCTAGCAAGGTGATTTGCTTTCTCTGATCGAATTTAGCCAGATTTTCCTTGGCAAAACCGATCATTTCCTCGTTTCGATCAATGGTGGTAATTTGCGCATTGGGGGCATTTTCCGCCATCAAGAGGGCCGAAAACCCAATGGCCGTCCCAATTTCAAGGATTTTCTTTGGTTGTAAGCTTTGCAGAAGTAATCGAAAGTAAGCGACCGTCTCCTGCGGAATGATGGGAATATTTTCCTTGCGCGCAAACTCTTCTAATTCCTTGAGGGCACCAGCTACCGGCTTTTGACGCTTCCGCATAAAGTCGACAATCTCATCCTTGACCACTGGCCGGCGCATATTGTGGTTGGCATTTTTACTATAAGACTCCACCATCTTATGCAAGTCCTAATTTTTCTACAAGGGCTTCAAATTCATTTAGGCGACGTTCAAAGACTGCAAAAGCTGCGTCCAAGTAGTCTTCTTTTTCCATATCCACACCTGCTTTGCGGATGACATTAAGTGGATAATCAGAATTCCCAGCTTTCAGGTAATTGATATATTTATCACGGTCTTCTTGGGTTCCATGAACGATTTTTTCAGCTAAAGCTGAAGCTGCTGCAAAACCAGTTGAATATTGGAAAACGTAGTAGTTATAGTAGAAATGAGGAATGCGAGCCCATTCGTATTGGATTTCTGGATTGTCTTCTTTTGAAAGACCATAGTATTTCTCATTGAGATCTGCATAAAGGTTGTTCAAGAACTCACTCGTCAAAACAGTCCCTTCTTGGTCAGCCTTATGAATCGCATGCTCAAATTCAGCGAACTGAGTTTGACGGAAGACGGTTCCACGGAAGCCATCTAAGAAATGGTTGAGAATGGCAAAGCGGGTTTGATCATCTTCTACTTCTTCCAAGAGACGTTCTGTCAAGATATTTTCATTGGTCGTAGAGGCAATTTCAGCAAGGAAAATAGAGTAGTCCCCATAGACGTAGGGTTGATTTTCACGGGTATAGCTCGAATGCATACTGTGACCAGTTTCGTGAACCAAGGTAAAGAGATTATCCAGTGTATCTTGCCAGTTCAACAACATGAAGGCATTGGTATCATAAGAACCACCTGAATAGGCACCTGAGCGTTTTCCTTGGTTAACATGTACATCAATCCATCGTTCACTAAAGGCCCGTTTCACACGAGACAGATAATCCTCACCCAAAACAGCCAAGACTTCTTCCGCTTTTGCCAAGGATTCTTCATAGCTAAACTTGTAGTCTGTATCTGATAATGGGGTATACATATCATACATCTTCAAGTCAGAGATTCCAAGAATTTTAGAACGCAACTGAATATAACGTTGCAAGAGTGGCAAGTGTTTGTTGACTGCGACTACCAAGCGTTCATAAACGCTTTCTGGCACAAAGTTTTCAGAAAGGGCTGCTTCACGGGCAGATGAGAATTTGCGCACTTTGGCATTGAAGTTATGAACTTTTACATTGGTTTGTAAGGTTTTAGCATAGGTATGTTGGTACTGTTCATAGACCTTATAGAGCCCTTCATAGGTTTCTTTACGGACCGCACGATCTTTTGATTCAACCAAAGAAATGTAATTGCCATGAGTCAATTGCACTTCTTCACCCTTGTCATTATGCACGGTTGGAAATACAATATCTGCATTGTCTAGGATTTCAAAGGTTTCGCCACCAGATGCAAAGATTTCTCCCGCTCCAGCAAGTAACTCTTCTTCTTTGTGAGACAAGACATGTTCTTTTTTCTCAAGTAAGCAATCAAAATAATGACCATATTGTTCCAAGGCTGGAACTTCATTTACAAAATCCTTGTACTGCTCATCCGTAATAGCCATGAATTCAGGCTCATAGAAGGCAAAGGTTTCCCCTAATAAACTATAGAGTGCCATCCCTTTTGATTGGTATTCTTGGTATTTGGCAACCCGTGTATCTTGGTCATTTTTCATATGGGCATAGACATAGACCTTCTCCAACCGGCGGCTCAATTCCAAATAAGCTTCAGTGGTCTCTAACAGGTTTTGTGCCGAATCCAATAAATGACCAGCATAGTGGCTGGCTGCTTTCATATCCGCAGCTAAGCTACTTGCTTCATCTTCCCAAGCTTGATCTGTCGCAAAAATCGTCGACAAATCCCACTGGTATTTTTCATCAATTTCATTACGTTGTTTTACCATTTCAATTCATCCTCCAAAGTACTATTTTAGCATAAAAATAGTGTTTGGTGGGGAATTCCAACACAGAAAATTATCTTTTCTGCCACCTATAAAAGCAGGGAGAATAAAGAGTTTGAACCGGCTTTATTCCTTGCTCCTTGTAATAAGCGAGAAATTGCTGGTAATAATCTTTGAGGTCGCCCTCAATCTGAATCAAATGGTCTGAAACAATGGGACGACACATAGGATAAAAATAATCTAGATCTTTCTCAAGTAAATGGTGTCCCTGCAAATAGAGTTGCTCCTGTAACTTCATCCACCTTGGCTGACGGTAGAATAGTTGCTGCCTTACGTAAGATAAAAAATGCCGATCCAGGTCTACTGGTAGTTGCTGCAAGGGTTGCTTTAGATAAGGTGTCCGTAGCATTTCAAGCAAGGGCCCTTTCCCAAAAGGAAATACTTGGGTTTTATAATGCAGTCGTCCCCGTAAATCCTCATGAATGAGGTACTGCAACCTCACTTCTTTCTTTGCAAGATCCAATTCCCAAAGATGAAATCCACGATTCTGACTAAAATAAAGAAAACCAGCTTGTAAGTTGCTCAGTCTTTCCTTGAGCCACAGCTTTTTTCCCAGCAACCAATAAACCTGATAACCGTGGGCTCGATAAGCATGGCTTCTCTCTTTTAATCGTTCCAAAGATAAGGGACTGCACTGTACCTCCAAAGCCAACTTCTTGTCCACAACCAAAAGATCCGCAATTTGTTGAAACTCTGGCAAATAATATTCGACTTCTGTTCTAGCTTCCTTTGATCCCCAGTCATAAAGACTGGCTTTTAATTCCAGGTGTTCCATGCTCTCAGCTTCATGATGGTAGGGACACTGTTGTAATTCTACATGGGCAAAATGAGCCCGTAACACTGAGCCGTTTTTCAATCGCACTTCACTCTGACAAGCTAAGCAATAAAAGGGCCCTGCTGCCACAGGTGGAATCTCCTCCATACAATTCCACCGCTCTTGATGTTTATCCATCGCTATAAACATTTCCTCACCTCCTCACTTATACCATTCGAAAAAAATAAGAAAAAGGCTAGAAATTTCCAACCTTTCTTCACATTATTCGTCAGAATCTGAGTCTGAATCGTCACTAGAATCATCTGCAACAGGAGATTTGCTTAATTCTTTCTTCATATCTTTCATTTCTTTACGAGTACTCTCCAACTCTTCTCGAGCATCTTTCAAGCTTTCGATCAAAGCTTCACGGTCTTCTTTGGGAACAACAGTACTATCTGAACCAATGCTTTCCAATGCTTCGTTCAAGACTTCTTTTTGATTTTCCATTTCTTGTTTCAAAGCGCTAACTGTTGCATCATAGCTCTCTTTATCAGTACCTGTCACAGAAGTACCTGCTTCTTCCGTAATGGAAACCGTTTGATCCATTAATTTTGCAAACAACTTTTTGAAGTCGCCAACTGTCTTTGCCTTACTGACATTATCATCTGTTACAACACTTGAAGCAGATCCTTCTTCAGAATCTGTTGCCGTATTCTTACTTTTTGGAGTGCCAGAAAACTTACTGGTAACTTTTGAAGTTGTTTGACTATTGGAAGTTTCCTTCTTTGTTTCTTACTTGTTTGAACAAGCAGCAAGCGAGACAAGAGTCAAAAGTGCGGCAGTCGATAAGATCATTTTTTTCATTAAATGGTCTTCTTTAATTTTGATATTTATTATTGTAACAATGAATACTTTGATCGTCAAATTAATCACTAGTTCTTACTAATAGTAAAATAGTTGGACCAAACACTGTAGCATCCGCCATTCTGTCCAACTGCTAGTTGAATCCGAATCCTCCTCTATCGTGTTTTATTCGGCAGTCCCATTAAATAGACTACGGACCTTCCCTTGGGGCATTTTTAAGGCAAAACTCAGAAGAAAGGCAAGGCCAACAACACCTGCTAAAAAGAAGCTCATGAGTTGGTAGCCACCTACTTCAATAAAGTGGGCTGCTATCGGTTGTAAGAGGATTGTTCCCAGATACCTAGCTCCTTGCACAATGGCCATAGCAAGAACCAAATCTTTCCCATTTACTTGTTGGGCAATAAAACGCAAGGATACCATAATCAAGACCATGCCCGTCGTATGCTTGGCTAACAGAGTTATCAGGACCTTTAAAAGGATAGGGCTTGGGAGAGCATAGATCGTATATTGAGCACATAAAATTCCTATCGGAAGAGCAATTAAAACGCGGAGGGGCCAGTGATCCATAAACCGATCAGAGAAAAAGATCAAAGGGGCTTCAACGACAACCGAGATAGCTACGACTGTTGCAGCTGTCTGTACAGAGAGCCCATTATCCATCAAGAGGTTTTGAATATAGGTATGACCAATGTTTCCAACTCCTGAAGCAAGACCAATCAAAATAATAAAGAAGAGATAAGGTCTATTGTGCAACAGGGGACGAAGAGAAACGGGTTCTTTTACTTTTTCTTCTCTTTTCTCACTATTCCCCATACGGACTGCACTTAAACAGAAAATACTCACAACAATGGTCAGCAACACCGTATAATAGACCGCTTGAGGGCTAAACTGATGATAAATCCAGCCAGCGATTTGTACACCAAGGGAGTAACCAATCGTGCCCCATACACGTATCTTTCCAAAAGCGTAGGCACTTTGCGTCGCAAAGACTTCCATCATAGGGGCAGTCCCATTTAAACAGACCAGAACGATCCCATAAAAGACGGTCAGCCAAAAGAGATTGGGAGCCCATAGAAAGCCTAAAACTCCACCAAGAATGGCACTCAGACTGAGGGTCGTCATTTTTACGATTCCAAACCGCTCATTGATATAGCCAAAGCATGGTTGAGCGATCATGGATAAGAAAAAGGCAACCGAAACCAAGGTAGAGACTTGACTGGCATTATAGTGTTTTCCCATCAAGTAGACCGAAATCAAGGTCGTAAAAAGGGAGGTAGACATGAAATAAAAACTATAGAGCAGCAAATAAGCTGCATAGGAATTACGAAATTTTTTCATTAGAATCCTTTTCTACATCAGTATGGATGAAACAATGACAAAACCCAACTGAGTAGCAGTTGAGTTTCTATCTATTCTTTATTGTAGCGCCGTTGGGTATCTCTTGTGCGTTTCTCACGACTTTGTTTTTCAATGAAGAGAATGACTACCAGAATCACAATGGGGATCAAAATCAGGAAGTGGTCCAACGAAAGCCATTTTGTTTTTTTAGAGGCCGTATTCTTCCCACTGGCTGTTTCTTTGACCAGTTCTGGCTTGGCACCTTCCACTACCTTCATATCATCTCGGATACTTTCAGACAAGGTATAGAGATCATTATCCACCGTTAAATACCCATCTTTTACTGCAAGTGTCGGCTCCTTGGCTCCTTTTTTCACGGTCGCATAAAATGGTTTTTCGAGCGTATAAGTCTTGCCATCAATCTGATGGACACCTGCATCTAACAGTTTTTTATAGCCAAATTCTTTATAAGCTTTTTCGATCAACGCATTGCCAAATGGATGACGGTAGTATTCCCCATCTTGGTCTGCCCAATCCCCTACTCCCATAATCACAGCAATTAAACGTTGATCACCCCGTTTAATCGTTGCGATGTAGTTAAAGGCTCCACGAGGGCTAGATCCGGTTTTTAAACCATCCACCCCTTTTAAGGCATACTTCGCCCCTGGTAAGGAATAATTATAGGTATCAAAGGTCTCCTCATAAGGAGTCCCTTTTTTAACCGTGACCTGGGCTTGATTAGTATAACTTAAAATATCTGGGTATTCATGAATAAAATGATAGACCAAAATTCCCAAATCACGCGCCGTTGTTTGGTTGGCCGCATCATTCGGATAAGTGCCTACCTGATAGTATCCTTGCAAGGTTGAAATAGCTGCCCCGCTTGGGTTATTCCAGACCGTATTGGTCATGCCTAATTCCTTGGCTTTGGCATTCATACGATCAATGAAAGCATCCGGATCGTTATTGGATAGGAGATTGGCCAACATAAGCGTCGACACGTTAGACGATGGAACCACCGTCATCGTGATCAATTCAGGAATCGTATAATCGACTCCAGCAACAATATTATTGTTGGAGATTTCATAAATCTTTCCAATAGCTTGGTCTGATGCTGTTGCTGTGACCACCGCGTCCTTACTGATCTTGCCCTTGGCCATATCTTCAAACAAGAGATAAAGCGTCATAAGCTTACTCATGCTGGCAGGATCTCTAGCTTCATCGATATTATCTTTCCAGAGAACATTTCCCGTGTTACCATCAATAATAAGGGAGGAATGCGGACGATTGATCGCTTGGACATGGTCGTTTGGATACATTTTTTGCGCCATATCCACCAATTCATCCGCACTCACTAGTACTGGCTGGCATACCATACACAGAAGGAGGCAAATAGGGATTAAATATTTCTTGATCATAAACTTTTCCTTCTCTCAGGCTCATCAGCATAAGCTCCTTCACCTTGTCTCCCAGTAGCTGAAAAGAGCACGCTTCAATCAATTCTTACTTGTATTGTATCATACTTTGAAGTATTAAAAAACCTATCACCCCTGAAAAATCAGCGATAGGTCCCGTCATTTAACGACTTAACAAGCTCAAGGCTTCCTTATCTGCAATAATCGTCACATCAGGATGACCTTGAAGGGCACTAGCTGGCACTTCTTCAGACTTTTCTCCTTCTACCGTACCTTTGATCGCTCGTGCTTTTGATTCCCCATAGGCAAATAGGATAATCGATTTTGCGGCTAAGATATTGGCTATCCCCATTGAAATAGCTTGTGTTGGTACATCTTCGATCTTATCAAAAAAGCGAGAATTGGCTTCAATTGTTGAAGCATCCAACTGGACTAAGTGGGTCTGACTATTAAAAGGAGTTCCTGGCTCATTAAAACCGATATGCCCATTGCGTCCAATCCCTAAGATCTGAAGATCTACCGGATGTTCTTGCAGGATTTGATTGTAGCTTTTAACTTCCTGATCGGCTGTTTCTTCTACACCTGATGGGAGATAGCTTTCTTTGAACGGTTTGGCATCAAAGAGATTTTTCTCCATGAAATAACGATACGATTGAGGATCATCTCCTGTTAGACCTACATACTCATCGAGATTGACACTGGTTAGGTTGGAAAGGTTCAAATCACTCTCACGAATTTGTTTATAAAATTCAAGGGGACTACTTCCAGTCGCAAGGCCCAGTGTTTTCGCACCCTTCTGTATGGTTTCTTTTAAGATGTCAAAGGCAACTTTTCCACCTTCGATTTGGTCTGTAACTTCTATAATTTTCATCAGAGAGACCTCCTGTTTTTCTTTACTTTCATTATATGGTATAGACCAATTTTTGTCAAGTGAAACCGCTATCTTTTCTAGTCATTTTTTTATTTTCAACTCAATTCGTGTTATAATGAAGAGTATGATTGTAGACGTATTATTGATTATTTTTTTGATCGGACTGCTTGTTTTTCTTTTATCTTTTTTGATTCATGAAAGAAAGATTCTCAAGACGCTGGTCTTTTTGATTGGAAGTTGCCTCATGCTTTTATCTTTGGGAACTGCCATTTACCTACTCACAGCATTATTATAAAAGGAGCGCAAATGAACACAAACGATTTTGATTTTGATTTGCCTGAAGAACTCATTGCCCAAACCCCACTTGAAAAACGTGATGCCTCGAGACTTTTGATTCTAGATCGAAAAACAGGTCAATTTCAAGATCGGCATTTCGATGCGATTTTGGATGAATTAGAACCAGGAGATGCCCTCGTCATGAACAATACACGCGTGCTTCCAGCTCGTCTTCATGGAGTCAAACCGGAAACAGGTGGTCACGTTGAATTCCTTCTCTTGAAAAATACACAAGATGACTGTTGGGAAGTTTTGGCAAAACCTGCCAAACGATTAAAAGTGGGGGCGACCGTAAGCTTTGGAGATGGTCGCTTAACGGCAACTGTAGAAGAAGAATTGGAGCACGGAGGCCGCATTGTTCACTTCCACTACCAAGGAATCTTCTTAGAAGTTTTAGAAAGCCTTGGCGAAATGCCACTTCCTCCCTATATTCACGAAAAGCTTGCCGACCGCGAACGCTACCAAACTGTTTACGCCAAAGAAAATGGTTCAGCTGCTGCCCCAACAGCAGGTCTTCATTTCACTAAGGAATTGCTCCAAAAAATAGAAGCTAAAGGCGTTCATCTGGTCTACTTGACTCTTCACGTCGGATTAGGGACCTTCCGTCCAGTGTCAGTGGACAATCTCGAAGACCATGAAATGCACTCAGAATTTTACCAACTTTCGGAAGAGGCCGCCGCTACTCTTCGTCAAGTAAAAGCTGCCGGAAAACGCATTGTAGCTGTCGGGACGACTTCTATCCGAACACTTGAAACGATTGGGAATAAATTTAATGGAGATATTCAAGCTGATTCAGGATGGACCAATATCTTCATTAAGCCGGGTTATGAATGGAAAGTGGTCGATGCGTTTTCAACCAACTTCCACCTTCCAAAATCGACTCTGGTTATGTTGGTCTCTGCCTTTGCTGGACGTGAATTAACCCTGGAAGCCTATCACCACGCCATTCAAGAACGTTACCGTTTCTTCAGCTTTGGGGACGCCATGTTTATTAAGTAAAGGAGATCGTATGAATAAAATTGAAAGTCGCCACCGCTTGATTCGTTCCATCATTTCTGAGCGTAGAATTCATACCCAGCAAGAACTTCAAGAAGCTCTTGAAGCCAACGGCATTATCGTAACCCAATCAACCCTTTCACGAGATGTCAAATCTCTCAACTTGTTAAAAATCAATGAAGGAAATACTTCCTACTATACCATGAACACCATTGCACCTTCCCGTTGGGAAAAACGCCTGCGGATGTACATGGAAGATGCCTTGATTATGCTGAGGCCTGTACAAAATCAAGTTGTGGTAAAAACATTGCCCGGACTTGCCCAATCATTCGGAGCAATCTTAGATGCCTTGGAATTGTCCCAAATCGTAGCCACCATCTGTGGGGATGACGTCTGTTTGGTCATTTGCGAAGACAACCAAGGAGCTTTGGATTGCTTTGAAAAATTAAAAGAATTCACTCCCCCCTTCTTCTTTAGTAAATAAAAAGAGAGTGGGACAGAAATCGGTCATTCGTTAGAATTCGATTTCGTCGTCCCACCTCCGCACAGTTGAGTAGGGCTGTAAAAGCTGATGAAATCAGCGTAGTAGAGTCCACTCAACCACTGCGTCTTGCTCGACAATCCAAAGACAATTGAGAGGCTAGGACTTTTGTCCCGGCCTCTTTTTTATGTTGTTGCTAAGCGCTGAATAGCTTCTCGATAGATTTCCATCGCAGCGTAAAGATCTTCAATTTTTGCTCGTTCATTAGCCTGGTGCTCGGTCTGTTCTGCACCTGGGAATAGTGCTCCGAAAGCAACACAGTTTTCCATCGTACGAGCAAATGTCGCACCGCCTGAAGACATGGCTGGCGTCCTATCCCCAGTTTCTTCCTGGTAGACAGCCATCAAAGAGCTGACTAAAGGACTGTCTAACGGAACATATAAAGGAGCTAAATAGTCAAATTCTTCATACTCCAACTGATAGCTAGCCGCAATTTCTTGCAGACAAGCCACTAAAGCCTCCTTGTCTGCTAGGACTGGAATCCGAATATCAATCCCGATTTCGGATTGCTCTTGATCGATGACAAGGGTTGCAAGGTTAAAGGAAAGATCCCCACTTGGTTCATCTTTAATTTCACCAAAGAGGGCAGCTCCTGTCGCGTCTTCTCCAACAGCATCTGCAATAAAGAGCAAGGCTGGATGGGGCTGAATCAGAGATAGGCTTTCTGCTAAACCAACAATGGCATTGACTCCTTCAGCTGCATCTTTAGAATGCTTGGACACCCCCATAACTGTTACCGAATGGTCTGTTTGACTATATTGAACTCCACTTTGCTCCAAAACAGGGAGCAATTCTTCTATCCGATGACCAGCATAGGTTGCCTTATCTGGGACGACGTTGAGAGCTTGACCAGCCTGTAAAGGAAGATCATCCCAACCTGGACCACGCAGTTTCACTTGTAACAAACCTTTTTCAGCATAGGTTAATGGAAAAGAGGAATCCGGTGCAAAGCCTAGATCTGCTTGTTCTTCAATTTGGTTGTAGCGATTCATACATCGCCACAAGGTTTCCTCATCTGTCCCAAAGATAAACCGAATCCGTTTGGTAAACTGGACACCTTCATCCAACAAACTCTTGACTGCATAAAGAGCAGCAAGGGATGGCCCCTTATCATCTTGTACCCCTCGACCTACTATATAGTCACCGACAATAGTCGCTTCAAAAGGGGGCGTTTGCCAATCTTTTAAATCACCGGCTGGAACAACATCCAAGTGACAAAGAACGGCCAGGAGTTCTTCCCCCTGACCGATCTCTGCATATCCATAGTATCCTTCAGGATCTACATATGTTTGAAAACCTAGTTCTCGAGCAAGCTCTAAGGTTTTTTCTAGGACATCTTGGATAGCTTGTCCAAACGGTGTTCCATTTTCCCCTTCGTTTAAAACCGAAGGATAAGAAATGATGGTTTGAAGAGAGTCTAAAAACTGCTCTTTCACATCGTCCTTTATTCTTTTCTTCATGAAACACCTACTTTATTCTATTGCAAGAATGGAACTACAGTTCCGAGTAGAAGAAGAGCAATGGTGATCACAACAATTGATACAACCAATTTACCCATGAATTTCCACCATGTACCGATTTCAACACGTCCAAGAGCAAGAGCTCCCATTACGATACCTGAAGTTGGTGCGATCAAGTTCAAGACACCAGATGCAGATTGGTAAGCTGTGACAATTAAGCTACCTGGTACATTGACGAATTTACCAAGAGGTGCCATGATACCCATTGTTGCGCTGGCAAGACCAGATGATGATGGGATCAAGAATGACATTGGCAAGTAGAAAATGTAAGTCAAGACAATGAACAATTGAGATGAAAGACCTTTCAGTCCTTCTTCACCCCAGTGAAGAATTGTTGCAGTGATCATACCGTCGTTCATGATGACTTGGATACCACGTGCTACTGCTACGATGAGCGCAACACTCAAGAGGTCAGCTGCACCATTCATGAAGGATGAAATAATTTTATCTTCTTTCAAGCCATAAATGATACCCACAAGGATTCCCATGAAGGCAAAGAGCATAGCTGTTTGAGGGAAGTACCAAGTTCCAAGAGCATCTGTGTTACCGATTAATTGACCAAGATAAGGAATCTTATGAAGGGATTCATTAAAACTTTCAAAGAATTTGATTCCCAAATCTTTGAACGGGATAAATCCGGCAACCATGATGACAAAGGTCGAAATAAATACGAGCAAGACACGTTTTTGTTTCTTGTTCATTTGTGAAGGGATTTCTTCACCCTTTTCCACATTGAAATATTTCAAATCTTCTTCACGAGTTGCATAAGTTAAGGATGCTGTAGGATTCTTTTGAACCTTATCTGCATAACGGTAGACATAGTAGGTACTGAGAGCAGTCAAGACTAGCCAGAAAATCACACGGAGCAACAATCCTGATGCACTAGAGATACCAGCAGTATCAGATGCAATAACTGTTGCAAATGGATTCAATGTAGAAGCCAAACATCCAATTTGAGAACCTAGAAGGACAATCGCTACCCCTGTCAAGCTGTCAAAACCAACAGACATCATTACAGGAACAAGAAGGGGATAAAAGGCCATCGTTTCTTCACCCATACCATAAGTTGTCCCACCAAGGGCAAACAATGGCATCAAGATCAAGATCAACATTTTTTCGCGACCCTTGTATTTACGAACGATTGAAGCAATCCCTACATCAAGGGTACCTGTTTCGTTCACAACACCAAGGAATCCACCGACCATCAAGATGAAGAAGGCTACGTCAATCGCTGCATTGGTTGGCGCTTTACCGAGCATGGCATTGATCGGAGCCATTAACACATCCCAAATTCCTTGAGGATTTTGTTTCACAGATTCATAACTACCTGCGATGATGGCACCAGCTTTATCAACTTTGTATTGACCTGCTGGAATAATCCAAGTTAACACTGCCATAATGGCAATGATGATCAACAATACGGAAAAAGATGAAGGCATCTTAAACCCTTTTTTCGTTTTTTCACTCATTTGTCTTCCTCCTAACGCAACAAAATGTGAGTGAGATTTTACAAGTAGAATCCTTGTAAAACGCTTACTTATGGATTTATTTTACCATATTAAAGGTAAAAACACTAGATATTCTTAAATATTTTTTATAAACCGAAACCGGTGAAATCAAGCTTTAAACAGATAAAACTTTATCCAATATTTTTATACATTCTTTTGGATAATGGTACCGCTTTCACTTTCGACCAAAGCTTCAAGATTTTCAAGAGAAGTAATAACAGCTTTTCCATGAGGTGAGCTATTTACAAAATCAATAGCTGCTTCTACTTTTGGTAACATACTTCCAGGTGCAAATTGATTCTGTTGGATATATTCTTCCAATTGTTCAATAGAGACATGTTCTAATTTTTCTTGATTTGGTTTGTTGTAGTTTACAAAAACATAATCGACACCTGTCAAAACAATGAAAAGATCTGCTTCTACCAATTCGGCTAAACGTTCTGAAGCAAAGTCTTTATCAATGACCGCTTCTACACCAGACAACCGTCCATCTTCTTCTTGTACAACTGGGATACCGCCACCTCCAGCTGCTACTACGATTTGTCCATTATCGATGAGTGCACGAATCGTATTAATTTCTTTAATTCCAACTGGTTTTGGTGATGCAACTACTTTGCGCCATCCGCGACCTGAATCCTCTTTGAAAGTTGCTCCAGTTTTTTCAGCTTCAGCTTTTGCTTCTTCTTCAGTGTAAAACGGACCGATTGGTTTTGTGAGGTTCTCAAAAGCTGGATCCTGTTTATCAACTAAAACTTGCGTTACAACAGAAGCTACATCTTTTTTTATTCCTTCTTCAAGAAGAGCATTTTGAAGGGCATTTTGAAGCCAGTAACCAATACTTCCTTCTGTCATCGCTACCAATGAATCTAGCGGAAAGGCAGGGTTCTTTTCAGAATCTGCTGCTAACTGTTGCAACAAGAGATTCCCTACTTGAGGACCATTCCCGTGTGTGATGATTAACCCATCTCCATTTTTAATGAGTTTTACTAAGTGTTTTGCTGTTTCCGCTAATGCTTCTTGTTGAGCCTTCGCAGAGGGATCAGATGATAAAATTGCATTGCCACCCAAAGCGACTACGATTTTTCTTGACATAGGATTACCCTTTCTAAAAAATAGGAGCTGGACTGTAGCGATCAGTCCAGCCCCTATTACTGTTTATTATATTTTTTTAAACTTTTGGAATGTACAAGTTACCAAGAGTAGCTGCCATAACCGCTTTGATGGTGTGCATCCGGTTTTCAGCTTGGTCAAAGTGACGAGCATACTTGCTGCGGAACACTTCATCAGTAACTTCCATTTCTTCTACGCCGAATTTTTCAGCAACATCTTTACCATAAACTGTATTTGTATCATGGAAAGCTGGCAAGCAATGCAAGAAGATCAAGTTTTCATTGTTAGCCTTCTTAACCAATTCCATATTGACTTGGTATGGTTTCAAAAGGGCAACGCGTTCTGCAAATTTGTCTTCTTCACCCATAGATACCCAAACGTCAGTATAAAGTACATCTGCACCTTTCACAGCTTCGTCAGCATCTTCAGTGATCAAGATATGAGCGCCACTTTCTTTTGCGAATCCTTCTGCCAATTCAACGATTTCTTTTTCTGGGAAGAGTTCTTTTGGTGAGAAGATGTGTACGTTCACACCAAGGATAGCACCTGTTACAAGAAGGCTGTTAGCAACGTTGTTACGTCCGTCACCACAGTAGACAAGTGTCAAACCTTCGAGGCGTCCAAAGTTTTCTTGAACTGTCAAGTAGTCAGCAAGCATTTGAGTTGGGTGCCATTCGTCAGTCAAACCATTCCATACAGGAACACCTGAGAATTCTGCCAACTCTTCAACCATACGTTGGCTGAATCCACGGAATTCGATCCCATCAAACATACGTCCAAGAACTTTTGCAGTATCTTCTGTAGATTCTTTTTTACCAAGTTGGATATCGTTTGCACCAAGGTATTCTGGGTGAGCACCAAGGTCGATAGCTGCTGTTGTGAAGGCAGCACGAGTACGAGTTGAAGTTTTTTCAAACAAAAGCGCAATGTTTTTACCAGCAAGGTAGTGGTGTTGGATGTTGCGTTTTTTAAGGTCTTTCAAGTGAGCTGAAAGTCCGATAAGGTATTCTAACTCTGCGCGTGTAAAGTCTTTTTCTGCCAAGAAGCTACGTCCTTGGAATACTGAAGTTGTCATTTATGATCTCCTTTTTTCATTTAATATCGAAACCCTAGTTTCCCTCAGAGCAAGCAAGTCTGGAAACGAACCTGCTATTGGGTAAAAGGATAATTAGATTTCTTCACGTTCAAATGGCATAGACATACAACGAGGTCCACCACGACCGCGAACCAATTCACTTCCGCGGATCTTGATCAAACGAAGTCCGTATTCTTCTAATTTCTTGTTCGTAACAGTGTTACGGTCGTATACGACTACCACACCAGGTGCGATTGTAAGAGTATTAGATCCGTCGTTCCATTGTTCACGAGCAGCTGCAACGGCATTTCCATTTCCACATGGAATAAGAGTCACTTTTTCCACACCAAGGTTTGCAGCTAATAGTTCTGCCAAATCACCTTTTTCTTCAACGATCTTCAATTGTTCATTTTCAAAAGTCACTGAAAAGACGCGAAGATCCCCTTGAATTTCTGGATGGATGGTAAATTTATCGTAGTCCACCATTGTGAATACTGTATCCAAGTGCATGAATTTACGGTTGTTCGCAAATTCGAAGGCCAATACTTTCTTGAAGCCAACGTTCTTCTTGAAGATGTTTACCAACAATTTTTCGATTGATGCAGCATCTGTACGTTGTGAGATACCGACTGCCAAGACATCTTTAGAAAGTACCAACTCATCTCCACCTTCGATACGAGTATCTTCTTCACGGTTGTAGACAAGTTCAACTTTTCCACCGTAAACTGGGTGGTATTTGAAGATGTATTTACCATACAACGTCTCACGGTTACGTGTATCTGCGTACATGTGGTTCAATGATACAGCATTCCCCATAGTAGCAAATGGGTCGCGCGTGAAGTACAAGTTAGGCATTGGATCAATAGCGAATGGATAGTCAGATTCAACCAAGTCCGTCAAGCCTTTATCAGCTTCCGGAATTTCTGGAAGTTCCGCTTTTTGGAAACCGGCCATCGTTTTTTCAACCAATTCCAGATTGTCCTCAATGCCATGAAGTAATTTCCGAATAGCATTTTTAGTTTGGCGTCCACGAATATTTGCTTCATCCAGATATTCTTCGATGAATTGTTCCCGAATTTCTGGAGAAATTAACGACTCGGCTGCCAAACGTTCCAAATATAGTACTTCAACACCTTCATTACGAAGCGCTTGAGCGAAGTTGTCGTGTTCTTTTTGTGCGTCTTCCAAGAATGGAATATCATCAAAAAGAAGACGTTCAAGATAGTCAGGCATCAAGTTTTCCAACTCTTTACCCGGACGGTGCAACATTACTTTTTTCAGTTTTCCAATCTCTGAAAAAACATGAATCGGTTTAGTTGACATCTGTCATCCTCCTTTTTCTGTGAGCTTATTCTAAAGCTTATTTCAATTGTAATTATAACTACTTTTGGTAACGCTTTCACGAAGAATTTAACTTTTTGAAAGCCAAGGATTTTGCTTTTATATGAATAATATCTGTTCTTTAGTTAATATGAAGCGTTTTCTTTGGATATTTTATCTTTAATATTGTTTTTATGAATATTTATTTTTTTGAAAAATCATGACCACCCGTCAAACGGGTGGTTTGTACCAGGGCTATAAGCCCAGATAA
>OAWU01000024.1_pt1 | contig 120125 bp, 139 predicted proteins | sample 1477041 | NCBI WGS metagenome assembly OAWU01 (sample SAMEA2580266, study PRJEB22360) | human gut metagenome | biome: human gut; feature: human-associated habitat; material: faeces | place: Denmark | collected 2008/2010
GTCCGAATGGACTTTTTATTTTTCTAAAGTGTTCAATTTGATTTTACAATCAACGGAATTCTTTGTTCATAAACCTTAAGCATCTTTTTAATCATACTAATTACGTCAGCCTTGGCTTCGTCTCCGAGATAGGTCTTACCATAGTAAATGCCAATCACTTCATCAAAAGCCTCATTAGCTAGGCGATATGCATGCTTATCTTGAGATGGTAACTCTGGAACACCATAAACTGCTTGTCTGAATGGAAAAGCTGCTTCTCTAAAATCTTGAGATAAGTAAGTTGCACTTTTATTGATAAATTTAATAATCATCCAGCTCTTAAATTCATCGAATTCGCTCTCACTCAAGAAATCATTAATATGTTTAAAGTAACGTGGTTCTGCTACAATTACCCTTTCAGGCATTTCAGGCAAAAGCTGCTTTAAGAATGAATTGATATCGAACTGATCAAATTTTGCTTCAAAGTCAGACAAACTAGCTGGATTATACATTGCCACTTCATCAGCCCATTCTTCTGTTGACTTCAAAATCTTAGAAAGTTTTTTATCAAATTCAATTCCACTCTTAGCCCAAGTTCTAGCTTGTTCTTCACTTATTCCAGCCATAGTAAGCAATTTTACAGTTTGCTTCTCTAAGACAGAAAGTAACTTTTTAGCATCCGGAACTTGATAAGCGGTAGTATCTGGCAAGAAAAGCTGTGGTCCAGTTGCATATAAGGCATTATGATCTGTATCCTTCATATCCTCAGATACATAGATATCAAACGGTAGTTCATAGCCACTTGATATTAATTGAGCCGCTTCTTGATTAAATTCTTCAAAATTTTCCAAAGAAGTTAGTCTGCTTAAGTCTTTCTTAATTGGTTCTGCTTGATCCTTATTTCTCTTATCAAAATCAGCTGCCAACTTGTAGTAGTTAATTGCCTTTTCAAAGTTTGCTACATCAGGAAGCGGCTTCTTACCATTGGCAAAATCTTCAAAATCCTTCATAAGCTTGTCTTCAATTCGCATGTCTAAAATCAAATTAATTCCAGTTGAAGTTCTGTCGGCTGGAATTTTTGCTTTTGAAAGCCATTCAGAGTTAACTGCTAAGTATAAATTATCTTGCGGTCTAGTATTAACATCAGGCTTAGTTAAGTCACCTGCGCCCCCACGAACGCTGAAGTATCTTCTCATAATTCCTTACCTCATTTCTTTAATTAGGTAAATGATATCATTATTAAAGATATTAAGCTAATTTTTATTTTCTTGTTCCACCAATAATTGAGTAGTAGAAACTAAACGATGATATTTTTGTTCGTTATGATATAAATCAACAAAATCTTCTGGTCCATCTTCGATAAAAGGATCATTAGAATATGCCAAATAATTGAATGTTCTTGAATGGATAAAATTGTGTTCTGCATTTTCTAATGGGATTTATTCTTCTTTTGCCAAAATCTTGCTGACTTCTTGAGTAATAGCTTCAATATAAAGTGATCTTTCGTTATCTAGATTCTCCATATTTAACACCTTCAAGTTGTTATCGATATTATTCATTTTCTAATTCTAAACCACAAAAGAACCGTATGCATCTTCAACATGCACACGGTTCTTTTTTAATCTACTGACTTCAAAGCTTCAAGCATATTAACTTCCTTAATATCACGATTTACAAAAATTGCCATAATCGCTGTGATCAACATTGGAATTATTGCTGAAAAAAGATAGTTACTCATCAAAATTCCAGGTCTAAACATCGCATTCATCGGAGCCAAATTGTCAATAATAAAACTATGAAGCCAATTTCCAATTAAAAAGCCAAATAGAATACCAAAAATTGAAAGAATAATCGTCTCACGATAAATATATAGACTAGCTTCTTTATTATAGAAACCTAAAACTTTCAAAGTAGAAATTTCTCTCATTCGCTCTTCTAGATTTGTCGTAGTTAAGGTAAAAATTACAACAATTGCTAAAAGTGCTGCTAAGCCAATTAATAAGAACATTACCTTATCCATACTTTGAATTAGACTATCAATTATTTGCTTATTGCTAGTATTTAAATTAATTGCATTAACCGCTTCAGTTTTCATCAATGAATTAGCAAAATCATCAGTTTTAACGCCTGACTTTAATTCAATTAACTGGGCATTAGCATTCACTTTCTGATCAAAATACTTCTCATAGACATCCGAATTCATCAAAACATAATGTCCCATATACATTTCACAAATCCGACTAATTGGCAATTTAACTTTTTTACCATTATTAGTATTTAAAGTTAACTCATCGCCAGACTTTAAGTTCAAGAGATTAGCCAACTTTTCAGAAATAACCACGCCATGGTTATTCAAGTTAATTTTTTGACCTGACTGTCTATTTCTTAGATTAATGTAGTCGTTAATATTTTGATCTTTCTTTGGCACGATTATTGAAATATCTTGTTTTGTTCCATCAATCTTTTTAGTAATATTTTCAAAATGTACTGGCAAATACTTATTTACTTGTTTTGAATCAAGTTTTTGTTCTAATTTTCTGCTCTGATTTCCAGACAAATCCTTTTTATCGACCGCAATTAGATCATATTTAATCAGCTCACCATATTGCTTTTGACCAATACCAGCTAAAGAATCACGAATGCCAAATCCCATCATCAATAAACCGGTACATCCCGCAATACCTAAAATTGTCATGATCATTTTTACTTTATAACGAAAAATATTCCTTAACGTAACTTTATAGTTAAAGCCTAAACGTCGCCAAAGTGGTTTGATTCTTTCTAAGAAAATTCGCGAACCATTCTTCGGCGGTTTGGGTAACAATAATTCACTTGTTTTTGCTCTTAAAACAAAAAATAGTTGAATTAAAGCAGCTCCTGTCGTACATAAAACTGCAATGAAGATAGTTAAGAATAGATACTTCCATGAAAATAAAGTCTGAAAACTCGTCAGTGTTAGATTAGCAGTATAAGAATTGAATATTATTCGCGGTAATAACCAATAGCCTCCAATTGCCCCAATCAAAACGCCCGTTAAAGCGGCGGTTAAGCTATAAACAATAAATTTTAGACTAGTGTTTAACTTGCTATATCCCAAAGCCCTTAAAACACCAATATTTTGTCTTTCTTCGTCGATAAACCTTGTCATAGTTGAAAAACTAACTAAGGCAGCAACTGCAAATAGAAAAACTGGGAAAATATTAGTAATTAAGTCTATTTTTTCTGAATTTGACTGGTAAGTATCATAGCCAGGATCATTTTTACGATCATTAACATAATAAGAAACATTACCCAATTGCTTGATTTGCCATTTTTGCTTACTTAACTTGCTTTCCTGTTTTTCTAATTGAGCTTTTTGCTCAGCTACGTTTAAGCCATTACTTTCAGCTAATTGGACTTGCTGCTTAGCTTGATTAAGCTGCTTTTGAGCTAATACTAAATTCTTATCAAGTTCTGTTTTCTTTGTTTTACCATTTTTACTTAAGGCTTTAGTGAGCTTTTTCTTTTTATCATCAATGATCCTTTGATAAGCACTAGAATATGGGTCTAAATTTTTTGCCTGATAAAAGCGAATTCGAGCAATACTATAATTTGAAGAATTAAAAGCACTCTTTTTCACTACTGCAATTCCTGAAAGCTGACCAGTTCCAACAGTAGTTTGCCCAATATTGCTTTTATCCATATATTCGCTTGGTCGAATAAAACCAACAATCTTAAAACGATTAGTTTTCAAATTATTATGATTATCTAACTTAATCCATTCCCCTAAACGATATTTATCTTTAAGTAAATAACTAATCGCAATTTGTTTATTCTCGTTTGGCAACTTTCCACTAACTATTTGATTAGTGGAAACACTTTTAGTTTCTGATAAAACACGCAGGCTGATCTTAGAATTACTAACGGTTGTATCCTGCAAATATCCTAAATCTAATGTTGCATTTTTAGCGTGATTCCTAAGCGTCTGAAGATCTCTGTTATCAAGACCATAATTTGAACTGACTGTTAAATCTGCTAAATTTATATTTCGATAATACCTTTGGGCGGTATATCTCATATCAGGACCGGCCATCTTTAAGCTAATAAAGGCAAAAGCACTAACTGCCATTAGTAACATAATCCCAATAAAGCGTCCCCAAGAATTAGTGAGTGAATTTAAAGCATCTTTCCATAAAACTTTTTTACTCATGTCACTCACCTACCATTCAATTTTTTCAATATGCTGGGGATGAGCGTTATTTTCAACTTGCTTTATTTTTCCATCTTGAATCCTAATGACCTTGTCAGCTATTGGAGCTAAAGCCGTATTATGCGTCACAATAATAACTGTTGACTTTTTCTTTAAACTACGATCTTGTAGAATCTTAAGTACTTTTTTACCAGTCTGATAGTCTAAAGCTCCAGTTGGTTCATCACATAACAATAAAGCTGGGTTCTTAGCAATGGCACGCGCAATCGCAACTCGTTGCTGCTCTCCGCCAGAGAGCTGGGATGGAAAGTTATTGATCCTTTTTTCAAGTCCCACTTCTTTTAAGGCAACTTCTGCATCAAGCGGATTAGCCACTAACTCATTTGCCAGTTCTACATTTTCTTTAGCAGTTAAGTTAGGTATCAAGTTATAAAACTGAAAAACAAAACCAATTTCGTTCCTCCGATATTTGGTTAATTCTTTAGCAGAGTAATTCGCAATGTTATTTCCATTAACAATAACTTCCCCCCTAGTAACATTCTCCATGCCGCCTAAAATATTCAATAAAGTAGACTTGCCAGCACCAGATGATCCTAAAATAATTACCAATTCACCCTGCTCAATATCAAAGCTAAGATCTTTATTTGCCCAAACGGTAGTTGCTCCCGTGCCATACTTCTTTGAACAGTTTCTTAATTCAATAAAAGCCAATTTATTCATCCCCTATTTCTAGTCTTCCTATAACTATATTGTATGAAAAATTGACTAATTATATGAGTAAAAAGCACTGATATGAAAAGACTTTTTAGTAGTTCAACTAATTCTTATTAAAAATAAACTTTACTGCAATAAAAATAAGTATCAAAACACTAAAAATCAAACTTTCTATTATATTACCCTGCTTAACAGCTAAAATTAAAAAGCCACACAAAACAAAAAAAGTAATAAGCTTGCTTAAATTACCTCTAGACTTCATGATAAATACTTACTTCCCTCTTTAATCTAAAGAGTTGCCAGCTCATTATGATGCTTGCTAATAAAATTCTTTACCCAGTCTGGATTAGTTTTTGAATAATCACGTAGTGCCCAGCCAATTGCCTTATTAATAAAAAATTCGGAACTGCTTAAATTATTTTCTAAAATTGCGTTCAGTAATTTAACATTCATCTTATCTTTACGCAAAAGCTGATGCTCAATTGCTACTCTTCTAACCCAAAAGTCGTCATTTTTTGACCAAGCTAGCATCAACTCATTTACTCGCTCATCTCTTAAACCTATTTTTCCAATTGGTTTAATTAAACTATCAATTGTATCCCACCATTGTTTAGACTTTACATAATTAAAAATATGGTCAATGTCTTCAAAAGTGAGATATTTTTCTAATGCAATTAGATAATCGCAAACAAAATATTGAGCTTCACGATGTTCATCTGCCCATGCTTGATCTAAAAAATCCCAATCAATTTTTTTATTTGCTTTTTTTAACTTAATAAGGTCATGATAACTCTCTCTACGTTCTGGTGACTTCAAACCAAAAAACTTGAACTTATTTTTCAAATAGCTTTCCATTTGACTAGCTATTTCTGGATTGCTATTTTCGATTAACCTTTGTCTTAATTGTTGATACTTACTCATTTCTTTCCCTTCAGTTTCCTTACTTGTTAAAATAAATCTAATATTAGAGAGGATGATAATCATGAAAATTTTAATTGTCATCGATGATTATTTCAATAAAAGCAATGGCATGTCAATTTCTACACAACGCTTTGTTAAACAATTTCAAAAAATGGGGCACGAAGTGCGTGTCCTAGCTTCGATCGCTGGTGGAGAGCCTGACTATCCACTTCCAATAATGACGATTCCAATTTTTAAAAATATAATTGCTAAAGAAGGCTTTCATTTTGCTAAACCTGAAAAGAAAACCATTGAAAAAGCTGTTAAATGGGCCGATCTAGTACACTTGGAAGACCCCTTCCCAGTTTGCGCTTGTGCAGGTAAAATTGCTAAACGATTCAAGAAGCCAATTACTGGTACTTTTCACCTTTATCCTGAAAATTTAACTGCTTCTGTTCCTATCTTAGATCATCCTAGCATCAACTCCACTTTTATGAAGCTTTTTCGTGATACTACCTTTAATTATTGCAATTACTTGCAGTGTCCAACAGCTAAAGTCAAACAAAGATTACAAAAATATCATTTCAAATCTAAATTAATAACTATTTCAAACGGCATTAGCGATTATTACTTACAAGATAATCAGCGAGAACTTAAAAATGACTCCTTCACGATTCTTTCGATTAGACGCTTTTCTAATGAAAAAGATCAAAAGACCCTTATTAAAGCTATTTCACTCAGCAAACATAAAAACAAAATCTGTCTCATCTTAGCAGGTAAAGGGCCATTAAAGTCTGAATATATTGAACTTTGCCGCAAATTAAAAATTAATGCCCAGCTTGCTTTTTATAGCAGAGATGAACTAAAACAGGTAATGAAACAATCAAATATTGTTGTTCATTGCGCTAATGTCGAAGTAGAAGGAATGGCTTGTATGGAAGCCTTTGCAACTGGCTGTGTTCCAGTAATTGCAGAAAGTCCACTTTCTTCGACTAGCGCCTATGCTTTAAGTCCTCAAAATCGTTTTCCAGCTGGCAATAAGCAAATTTTAGCGCTGAAAATTGATTACTGGATTACTCACCCTCAAGACTTAAAAATAATGAGTTCAAATTATCAAAATTATGCTAAATCACTTTCGATTGAAAACTCGGCTACCAAGGTTTTAGCAATGTTTGAAAAAGCTCAAAAAAATTATGTTTCAAACTAATATTCAAACATACAAATCTGTGATATCCTTATGTTAAATCTTTCACAAAAAGGAGGAAACTTTTTAATGTCCATCAAGAAGTTAGAAAACAGTAGTGACCACGCAATGGTTGCCGAAGAGGTTAAAATTTTAACCAACTTGCTTAATGAAAGTACGCGTCAATTGAGCGGCGACGTTGTTTTTAATAAGATCCAAGACTTGATCAAGATTTCTGCTCAAAAAGACTACGATGCTCTTGAAAAGCAAATTGCTAGTTTAACTAATCAAGAGATGATGGTGGTTGCTCGCTACTTTGCAACCCTACCCTTATTAGTTAATATTTCTGAAGATGTGGAATTAGCAAGTGAAGTTAACTTGCTCAATAATACTGATCAAGATTATCTTGGCAAACTTGAAGATACAATTGATTTAGTTGCACAAAAAGAGAACGCTCGTGAAATCTTAAAGCATGTTAATGTTGTACCAGTTTTAACGGCTCATCCTACTCAAGTTCAAAGAAAAACCGTTCTTGAATTAACCGATCAGATTCACGGCTTATTACGTAGCTATCGTGAAGTTAAGAATGGAACTATCAATCAGGCTGAATGGACTGAAAAGCTTCGTGCCTATATTGAAATTTTAATGCAAACAGATATTATTCGTAGTCACAAGTTGCAAGTATCTAACGAAATTACTAATGTTTTAGCTTACTATCCTAAGGCGTTAATTCCAGCAATTACCAAGTTTACGGCTCGCTATCAAGAATTAGCTAAAAAACATAATTTAGATCTTAAAGGCGCAACTCCAATTACGATGGGAATGTGGATTGGCGGCGACCGGGACGGTAACCCTTATGTAACAGCTGATACATTAAAGCTAAATGCAGGTTTACAAAGCCAAGTTATTTTTGAATATTACATCAAAAAACTAAATAAACTTTACCGCACTATTTCAATGTCTACGTCTTATATGAAAACTTCCTCAGCTGTTGAAAAACTTTCAGAGCTCTCAAACGACGACTCACCATTTAGAACCAATGAACCTTATCGCCGTGCCTTTTACTATATTGAGAGTCGCTTGCTTCATACTGAATACCAACTTTTGGGTACAGCTGATAAAAATAGTTTTGTTAAAAAGCGTGACTTAGAAAACTTAGATAAGATTCCTGTTTATAAGAATCCTCAAGATTTCAAAGCGGATTTAATTACAATCAAAGAATCACTTGAACAAGATCATGACCAGGCAGTCATTAAAAGTTTCTTTACTGAGCTTTTAGAAGCAATTGATATTTTCGGCTTTCACTTGGCAACAATTGATATGCGGCAAGATTCTAGCGTAAACGAAGCATGTGTGGCTGAGTTACTCAAGAGTGCTGGAATTTGTGATAATTACAGTGATTTACCAGAAAAAGAAAAAGTTCAAGTCCTACTTAAAGAACTAAATGACGATCCACGTAATCTACATGCTAATAACAAGCCTAAGTCTGACCTACTTCAAAAAGAATTAAAAATTTACAAGACTGCACGTCAACTTAAAGATCGCATCGGCGAAGACGTAATTAAGCAGCATATTATTTCTCATACGGAAAGCGTTTCTGACCTATTAGAGCAAGCAATTATGCTCAAAGAATACGATCTTTTAGACAATCAAGGTGCCCGCATCCAAGTAGTTCCATTATTTGAAACAGTTGAAGATTTAGAAAACTCCCGCGAAATCATGAAAGAGTTTTTGAACTTAGATATTGTTAAAAAATGGCTTGCTTCTCAAAACAATTACCAAGAAATTATGCTCGGCTATTCTGATTCAAACAAAGACGGTGGCTACTTAGCTTCTTGCTGGAATCTCTATAAGGCTCAAAAAGATTTAACTGCAATGGGCAAAAAATTAGGCGTTAACATTACCTTTATGCATGGACGTGGCGGAACTGTTGGACGAGGCGGTGGTCCTTCATATGAAGCCATTACTGCTCAACCTTTTGGTTCAATTAATGATCGGATTCGAATGACTGAACAAGGTGAAATCATTCAAAATAAATATGGTAATCAAGATACTGCCTACTACAACTTAGAAATGCTTGCTTCAGCAACGATTGACCGAATTGTTTCTAAGCAAATCGTAAGCGAAGATGATATTGGCGGCTTCCGTGATTCAATGGATAAGATTGTACTTGATAGTAATAAAGTTTACCGTAAATTAGTTTTCGAAACGCCTGCCTTTCTTGACTACTTCTTACAAGCTACTCCAATTAAACAAATTTCCAACTTAAATATTGGCTCTCGCCCAGCTGCAAGAAAGAAAATCACTGACTTCTCTGGGTTAAGAGCTATTCCATGGGTATTCTCCTGGTCACAGAGTAGAATTATGTTTCCAGGTTGGTATGGGGTTGGATCTGCCTTTAAGCACTTTATTGATTCCGATTCTCACAACTTAGAAACATTACAAAAGATGTATCAAGGCTGGCCATTCTTCCATTCCCTACTTTCTAACGTAGATATGGTTTTATCAAAATCTAACATGGATATTGCCAAGCAATATGCGGACTTATGTGAAGATGAAGATACTAAGAATGTCTTTGACACTATCTACCAAGAATGGAAACTTACCAAAGAAGTTATTCTTCAAATTGAAGGTAATAAGGAGCTACTAGCTGATAATCCAAGCCTTCAAATGAGTTTAAATTACCGGATGCCATACTTTAATATTCTTAACTACATTCAGATTGAGATGATTAAACGGGATCGTGTTGATGACATTGCTGGTGTTTACGAAAGCATCTTACCAATTACTATCAATGGTGTAACTTCTGGCTTACGTAATTCGGGATAGTTTTAAGAATTTTATTTTGAGGAAAGCAACATGACAAAAGCACTATTAATTATTGATTATACTAATGATTTTATTGCAGATAATGGTTCTCTTACCTGCGGCAAACCTGCCCAAGATTTGGAAGATTATTTAATTGAGCTTGCAGATAAATTTTATGAAAACGGTGATTACGTTATTTTCCCAACTGACGGTCATACCGGAGATAAATTTAGCCCTGAATACAAGCTTTTCCCGCCACATAATATTGTCGGCACCCCGGGACAAGAACTTTATGGCAAATTAAAAGATTGGTACGAAAGTCATAAGTCTAGCGAACGTATTTATAAGTTTAATAAAAATCGCTACTCTTCTTTCCAAAATACCAATCTTGATAATTACCTACGTGAACGTAAAATCGATGATCTTTGGCTAACCGGTGTATGTACTGATATTTGTGTACTTCATACCGCAGTGAGTGCCTATAATTTAAATTATGGCATCACCATTCCAACTAAAGGCGTTACAACATTTACCGAGCATGGACAAGAATGGGCATTAGACCACTTCAAGAATTCACTTGGTGCAAAAGTAATATAATGTTATGAACGAAAAATATTACTATGAGATAATGTCACAAAATTAAATAAAAAGAATAAGCTGTATTACCTGTTCTAGAAGATAATACAGCTTATTTTCTTTGATTAAAATTTCTATTTTAAATTGATTAATTCAATACTATCAACACCGTCAATTTCACTGACATTAACGGACACTTGTTCATTAAGAGAGGTTGGAATATTTTTACCAACAAAATCAGCTTTGATCGGTAATTCTCGATGTCCTCGATCTACTAAAACAGCTACAGAAATCGATTTGGGTCGTCCATTTGCTATCAAGGCATCCATCGCTGCCCTAATTGTGCGACCGGTATAAAGAACGTCGTCTACTAAGACAACATTTTTGTTAGTAATATCTAAGTCCATCGGCTCTAAATCAGGTATTTTTTCCTGACTAAAATCATTTTTCCGATCATCCCGATAAGGTGTAATATCCAATTCACCTACTGGAACGTCGACTTTTTCGACCTCTTTAAGTCGATCACGCATTCTGCGAGCCAAATACACTCCACGCGTCTTAATACCGACTAAAACTAGATCTTCTACTCCCTTATTTCTTTCAATAATTTCATACGTAATTCTGACAAGAGCTCGCTTCATTGCAAGCTTATCCCAAATTTCTTTTGCCATTGTATCTCTTCTCTAATCAAGGATTTCTTATTTTAAGGCGTCTGTCGCAAATGATCTATTTTCAAGAGAAGTTAAAAGCGCGTCAGCTGTGTCAAGAGCAGTTAACAAGGGAACATTTTGTTGAATAGCCATCTGTCTAATAATAAATCCATCTGAGTTCTTTTCAATATCATGTCCCATAGTATTAATCACTAAGTCGATCTTCCCATCCCTCAGTTCATTCAAGATATTATCATCTGCATTTTCGTTTTCATGAACTTTGGTTACTAGATCAACATGCAAGCCATTATTCTTTAAAAAGTCAGCTGTCCCTTTTGTCGCAAAAATTCGATAACCAATTCTAGCAAAACGCTTAGCAATTGGTAAAATCTTATCTTTATCTCTATCTTCAATTGTCAATAAAACATTTCCGTTTTCAGGTAGCTGCATCTTTGCTCCTGCAAAGGCCTTATAAAGTGCTTTGGCAAAGGTATGGTCGCTTCCCATTACTTCACCAGTGGACTTCATTTCAGGTCCAAGATATGAATCCACATCTGCCAACTTACTAAAGCTAAACACAGGAGCCTTAACGCTAATCATTTCTGGCTCTGGAGCAAGACCATCGCTGTAGCCTTGCTCTGCTAAGCTTTCACCCATAATTACTCTAGTTGCAACTTGCGCCATTTCAATTCCAGTTATTTTGCTCAAAAACGGCACTGTTCTACTTGCCCGAGGGTTTACTTCGATTACGTAAACTTCACCATCTCTAACAATAAACTGAATATTCATAATTCCAACACAATTAAGAGTAAGCGCTAATTTCCGAGTAACGTCCATAATCTTCTCTTTGACGTCATCAGTAAATGTTTGTGGTGGATATACTGCCATTGAGTCACCTGAGTGAACACCTGCATGTTCAATATGTTCCATAATTCCAGGCAATAGTACATCTTTACCATCGCAAATTGCATCAACGTCGCATTCACGACCATCTAAATAATCATCAACCAAAATTGGATGATCTGCTGCAATATCTACGTGATCATGTAAATATTCTTCTAGTTCGCTCTTGTTATAAACAATTTCCATTGCTTTTCCACCCAGCACATAACTTGGACGAACTAAGACTGGGTATCCTAACTCTTCAGCTGCTTTAATTACGCCATCATGCGTTGTAGCAGTTAAGCCTTTCGGTTGATTAAGTTGAAGCTTTTTAATAATTTGGTCAAATAGTTCACGATCTTCTGCACGGTTAAGATCTTTAACTGTCGTTCCAAGGATCTTAACTCCATGTTTTTCTAAACCAGCTGCTAAATTAATAGAAGTTTGACCGCCGAATTGAACAATGACACCTTCTGGCTTTTCTAAGTCGCAAACATTCAAGACATCTTCTAATGTTAAAGGTTCAAAATACAGTTTATCTGAAATTGAAAAGTCAGTTGAAACAGTTTCCGGGTTTGAATTAATTACAATTGCTTCATAACCCATTTTTTGTAGTGCTTTAACACAGTGAACTGTGGCATAATCAAACTCAACTCCCTGTCCAATTCTAATTGGGCCAGAACCAATAACAATAACTGATTTCTTTCCAGACTTATGTGATTCATTTTCACCATCATAAGTTGAATAGAAATAAGGTGTTTTGGATTCAAATTCAGCTGCACAGGTGTCAACCATCTTATAAACTGGAATGATATTTTGCTTTTTACGTAAGTCTCTAACTTGATCAGCCTTTTCATCCCATAAAGCAGCTATAGTTGGATCGCTAAAGCCATATTTTTTAGCTAAACGTAAAGTCTCAAGATCATCCTTATTTTCTTTAATGGTCTTCTCCATTTCAACCATATGACTCACAATATCTAAGAAATAAAAGTTAATCTTCGTTAATTCGTGTACATCTTCAAGACTGTACCCTCTTCTAAATGCCTCAGCTAAGTAAAAGAGACGATCATCTTGTGCTCTAACTAGCTTTTGTTCAATTTCTTCATCACTTGCCCGATGAGCTTTTTCTGAATATAAATCTTTTTCATCAATTTCAAGTGACCTTACTGCTTTCTGCATTGCTTCTTCAGCAGTTCGACCAATTGCCATTACTTCACCGGTTGCTTTCATTTGTGTACCCAAAGTACGATCAGCTTTAGAGAATTTATCAAATGGCCAGCGTGGAATTTTGCAGACAACATAGTCTAATGCTGGTTCAAATTCCGCATAAGTTGTTCCGGTTACAGGATTCTTAATTTCATCTAAAGTCATTCCGATTGCAATTTTGGCTGCCATCTTAGCAATTGGATAACCAGTTGCTTTTGAAGCAAGAGCACTTGACCTTGACACTCTTGGATTAACTTCAATCACGTCATAATCAAAACTATTTGGGTCTAAAGCTAGCTGCACATTACAACCACCTTCAATTTTAAGAGCACGAATTAAACGTAAAGAGCAATCTCTAAGCATTTGGTATTCTTTATCGCTTAAAGTTTGACTAGGTGAAAAGACAATTGAATCTCCTGTATGAATACCAACTGGATCAAAATTTTCCATGCAGCAAACGATCATTGCATTATCGTCATGGTCACGCATTACCTCAAACTCAATTTCTTTATAGCCAGCGATGGATTTTTCAATTAAACATTCAGTCACTGGAGAAAGCTCTAAACCATTCTTAGCAATTTCAGCTAATTCTTCATGACTATGGCAGATTCCGCCACCAGTTCCACCCATCGTAAATGCTGGTCTAACAATGATTGGATATCCAATTTCATCACCAAATGCAAGAGCATCTTCTACTGTATTAACAGTTTTTGAAGGAGGAACAGGTTCGCCTAATTTTTTACATAATTCTTTGAATTTTTCTCTATCTTCTGCTTCTTCAATCGAAGAAAGCTTTGTTCCTAGTAATTCAATACTTAATTCGTCTAAAATTCCAGTTTTAGCCAAAGCTAGCGCCATATTTAACCCAACTTGGCCGCCAAGAGTTGGCAGAATTGCATCAGGATATTCCTGTCTAATTATTCTAGAAATTGATTCTACTGTTAGTGGTTCAATGTAAACCTTATCAGCAATGGTTGTATCAGTCATAATTGTCGCTGGATTTGAGTTGACCAAAACCACTTCATAACCTTCTTCACGAAGAGCTAAGCAAGCTTGAGTACCTGAATAATCAAACTCAGCAGCTTGACCAATAATAATTGGACCAGAACCAATCACCATAATTTTATGAATATCTGTTCTTTTAGGCATGACGCTCTTCTTCCTTTCTTTGGTCAATCATTGACATGAAATCATCAAATAATGAATCTTCATCATGAGGTCCTGGTGTTGCATCAGGGTGGAATTGCACTGAAAATGCTGGATACTTTTTATGGCGTAAACCTTCAACAGTCCCGTCATTTACTTCAACATGCGTAATCATCAGATTTTCTTTATCAATTGAAGCAGGATCAACTGCATAACCATGATTTTGCGAAGTAAAACCAATATTTCCAGTTGCAATTTCTCGTACTGGATGGTTAAAACCACGGTGTCCAAATTTCATCTTGTAGGTTTTAGCACCATTAGCAAGTGCAAAAACTTGGTGCCCCATACAAATTCCAAACAAAGGAACATGTTTTTCAACTTCTTGAACCATCTTTGTAGCTTCAACCATTTCTTCTGGATCTCCAGGTCCATTAGATAGGAGCACGCCATCTGGATTAAGACTTAAAATTTCATCAGCGCTTGCAGTGTAAGGTAAAACAATGCAATTACAATCTCTTTCAGCTAACTCTCGTAAAATACTATGCTTAATTCCAAAATCAACTACAACAATGTTACGTTTAGAGCCTGGAACTGGATAAGAGTTCTTAGTTGAAACACGGCTAATTACACCTTGAGTAATGTTTTGCTCTTTTAATTCTTGAGCAATCTTAGTGGCGTCTTCTTTAGAATCAGTAATCTTTCCTTTTAAGGTACCGTGAATTCGAAGTTTCTTAACCAATTCACGCGTATCAATTCCTTGTAAGCCAGGAATATTTAATCTTTCTAAAAATTTTGGCAAAGTTGTTTGCATTCTCCAATTATCTGGATGACGAGCAACTTGATGACATACTACACCCTTAATTTGCGGTTCAAGTGATTCATAGTCTGCTAAGGTAATCCCATAATTACCAATTAAGGGATTAGTAAAAACCAAAATCTGGTCAGCATAACTTTGATCAGTAATTGCCTCTTGATAACCAGTCATACCCGTTGTAAAAACAACTTCACCGCTGCTTTCGCAGTCAGCCCCAAAGGCTTCTCCTTCATAAATACTGCCATCTTCTAAAATTAAATAGCGCTTCATTTTGTTCCCCTTTGATATACAACTTCACCGTCAACAAGCGTCATCACTGTTTCACCATATACTTTTTGACCAGTAAATGGTGTATTTACACCTTTTGATTTAAAATCTGCTTCCTTAATTTCGGTTTTATGCTCAATATCAAAAATTGCAATATCTGCATTTTTACCAGGTTCAAGAACACCTGCATTCTTAATTCCAAACACTTTAGCTGGTTTGTCACTGAGAAGTGCAAATAATTGTTCAAGCCTTAAAACTTTTTCTTCTTTTACAAATTTAGTATAAAGTGTACTAAAAGCCGTTTCGCTTCCAGTAATTCCAAAAGCAGCGTCTTTCATGCCGCCCTGCTTTTCTTTTTTTGCATGTGGTGCATGATCAGTAGCAATCAAGTCAATTGTTCCATCTAGCAAACCAACTAGAAGAGCTGCTTGATCTTCTTTATTTCTTAGTGGCGGATTCATTTTGAAGTAACCATTGTCTTTAGGAATATCGTTATCAGTCAATAAAATGTGGTGCGGAGCAACTTCACAAGTTACGTTAATTCCACGTGCTTTAGCTAGGCGCACCAGTTCAACGCTTGTCTTAGTTGAGACATGGCAAATGTGATAGTGAACTCCAGTCTTTTGTGCTAAAAGTAGGTCACGCGCAATTTGAGTAGTTTCCGCAAGCTCAGTAACGGGTGGTAAATCAAGTCTTTCTGCTGTTATACCTTCGTTCACAATTCCTTTGTTAAAAAGCGAATCGTCCTGGGCATGAGTTGCAATGATTAAGTTGTTTTCTTTAGCTTTTTGCATTGCTAAATACATGGTTTGCGCAGTTTGTACGCCGTGGCCATCATTACTCAAGGCAAAGGCACCGGCTTTTTTCAATGCTGCATAATCAGGAATAATATCAGTTGTTTCATCGTTAGTTATTGGGCCATATTGAAAAATATGAACTACACCTTTACTCTTGTTTTCCTCCACCATCTTCTTCATTAATTCAGGTGTATTAGGAACCGGAGTAACATTTGGCATTGCACCGACGGTTGTAAAACCACCACGTGCTGCAGCTTGACTACCAGTTTTAATATCTTCTTTATAAGTTTGACCAGGATCACGGTAGTGAACATGAACATCGACTAATCCCGGACTAACAAGCATTCCTTGGGCATCAATGACATTTTCTGCATCTAAATCTATTCCAATCGCCTTTATTTTTTTACCTTCAATTAAGACATCAGCTTTAATTAAGCGGCCATTTTGATAAACTGTTCCATTTTTTATTACAGTTGCCATTACTTAAGTCCTCCTAGTCTTCTTCCGCGCAAAACTGCTTCTATCATCGCCATTCTCATAAACACACCATTTTGCATTTGACGCGTAAACATACACTTATCGCTTTCAACTAAGTCTCCACTTAATTCAACGTCGTGATTAATCGGGCCTGGGTGCATAATAATTGTGTCAGGCTTTAGTTCTTGGTAGCGTTTATGATTAATTCCATATTCTTCATGATATGCTTTGGCATCAAAGCTCTTTTCATTCGGATCACCGCTGTGTCTTTCATGTTGAACTCTCAAGAGCATCATGACATCCATTTCAGGAACTAGCTTGTCTAATTTCTCATATTTTCCATACTTATCATATTCACTTGAATACCAGTACTCAGGACCTGAGAAGTAAACCTGTGCACCTAATCTTGTCAACAATTCCATATTGCTTTTGGCCACGCGTGAATTAGTAATGTCTCCAACAATAGCCACTTTCAAGCCTTTAAAATGACCAAAGTGTTCATGAATTGTCATCATATCTAATAAGCATTGACTAGGATGTTGTCCACTGCCATCACCTGCATTAATTACGCCAATATTTAAATATTGATTCTTCTTTGGATGAATGAGATCTTGATAGTATTCATTTTGTGAGTGACGAATTACCTCAATATTTACCCCAACAGCGTCCATAATCAACGAGGTATCATATAATGTTTCACCTTTATTAACTGAAGAATGTGCTGGATCAAAAGGAATTACTGTTAAGCCTAATTTTCTTTCAGCCATTTCAAAACTAGTATGCGTCCTGCTTGAATCTTCAAAAAACATATTTGAAATATAAACTGGCTGAGTTAAACGCGGTGTTGCTCCACCATTTTTAAAGTACTCTGCTCGCTTAATTAAAGCTTCAACTTCTTCAACACTTAAATTTTCTACACTAACAAAATGTGGTAAACTGACAAGATTTAATTTTTCCATTTTTTATTCTTTCTAAAACAAAAGGCCTGAAGCATTTAATTGCTCCAGGCCTATTTTTCGTATTCTGGTACACGAAAAATATAGCAACCCTTCTGGCCCTCTCTGGAGTCAATTAAATGGTTGACTATTAAATTAATATTTCTAAACTATTTTGGTAAAGACTTCAATTCAACCGAATCCTTACCGTCTTTTTCTACCATGTTAACAGCAACTTGTTCGTCAGTTGCTGTTGGAATATTTTTGCCAACAAAATCAGCGCGAATCGGCAATTCCCGGTGGCCACGATCTACTAAAACCGCAACTTTAATTGAACTAGGACGTCCATCATCCATTAAAGCGTCCATTGCTGCTCGAATTGTACGACCAGTATAGATTACGTCATCAATTAAGATAACCTTCTTATCGTTAATATCAACGCTTATTTTATTTGAATTAATTACTGGATCTTGCTTCAAGGACGCATCATGACGATCATCACGGTAAAGTGTGATGTCTAGTTCATCAACTGGCACATCAACGTCTTCTAACTTTTGAATACGATCATGAATTCTCTTAGCTAAGTAAACACCACGCGTTTTGATACCGATCAAAACCAGATTATCTGTTCCTTTATTTTGTTCAATAATTTCATAAGTAATTCGAGTTAGTGCACGCTTCATTGCTAATGCATCCCAAATTTCCTTTGCCATCTTTTACCCTCCTGATCTTGCCCATGAAAAAAGCTCCTAGTATCAGAGACTAGGAGCTTAGAGTAAAGTCAATACTTATTTAAGCCTGCCTTGCTAGCCTCACGGGACTAATTTTAAAGGACATTCATTGCTTTAAAATTACTGTAAATTATCTTCTTTGTCAAGCAATTTAATTAAATTCAACTTGATTAACAAGATCATTAATATTTTCAATACCTAGTTTTTCTAATTCATTAGGCAATTCATCAGCAATATGTTTTGATGCAATACTGTCTTTAAAATGAGCTGTTCCAACCGCAACAGCATTAGCACCAGCAAGCATAAACTTGATTACGTCTTGAGCTGAACTAATTCCACCCATTCCAATAATTGGCAAACTTGTACTTTGACGAACTTGGTGAACCATTCTAAGCGCAACTGGCTTAACTGCTTCTCCAGAAAGACCACCAACATTGTGACCTAAAACAGGTTTTCTTGTTTTAATATCAATATCCATCCCTAAAAGAGTATTAATTAGGGACAAACCATCTGCACCGCCCTTTTCAGCAGCTTTAGCAATTTGTATGATATCAGTAACATTTGGAGTTAGTTTCACGTAAATAGGAACATTAGTAACTGCCTTAATTTTCTTTGTTAAAGATTCAACTACATCTGGATGAACACCAAAACTCATACCGCCTTGGTTTACGTTAGGACAAGAAACATTAATCTCTAAAGCATTAACTAAACCTGAATCAGATAATTTTTGGGCTACTTCAACATAACCTGCTTCATCTTCCCCACCAACACTAGCCATGATTGGTAAAGCAGGATAACTTTGACGTAAAGGCGCTAACTTATCTTTAATTACCGCATCAACTCCAGGATTCGTTAATCCAACTGAATTTAAAACTCCAGTATCTAAAACAGCTATTTGTGGCTGAGGATTACCTGTTGTTGCATGAGGAGTAGTAGTCTTAATGACCATTGCTCCTAAATCATTTAAATCAAACTTCTTAGCTGCTGGAACATCTCCAAAGCCAAAAGTTCCACTTGCTGGCATAACTGGATTCTTTAAATCTAATCCTGGTAATTTTACATGCGTATTAATCATATTTTCCTCCAAAATGAATGCTCACGGTCATTCGATTATTTTTCAAGAACTGATTGTACACGCTTTTTTGTTTTTTTCAAAGTTAAAAATTTTATTTGTAATTCTTGACCGAAGGTGCTAAACTTCATTTTGATTAAACTTTAAACGGTACAGAGAGACCGCAAGTTAAAAATTATTGGCTTAAATTATCTGGGAAAGTCTATACCTAGTGTCTCTCTGCGCTCGGTGTAGACTTTTTTTATGGAGGAAAAATGACAAGACCAGTTATCGTTGCCTTAGATTTAGACAATGAAAAGAAATTAAATGCACTCTTACCTAAGTTAGGCAAACCAGAAAATGTTTTTATTAAAATTGGAATGGAACTCTTTTTCAATGAAGGTCCTGCAATTGTTAGAAATTTATCTGAGCAAGGCTATCAAATTTTCTTAGATTTAAAAATGAGTGATATACCTAATACTGTTTACAATGGGGCTAAAGCCCTAGCTCAATTAGGAATCACTTATACTACAGTTCATGCTCTTGGCGGCAGTCAAATGATTAAAGCAGCAAAAGAAGGTTTAATTGCTGGCACACCTGTCGGTAAAAATATCCCTAAGTTATTAGCTGTTACAGAATTAACTTCAATTTCTGATGATATTTTGCACGAAGAACAAAATTGTAATTTATCAATGAATCAGCAGGTTTTAAGTCTAGCTGAAACTGCTAAAAAGGCTGGCGCTGATGGAGTAATTTGTTCACCGCTAGAAGTTAAGAATTTGCGTCAAAATGTTGGTGACGACTTTTTATACGTAACTCCTGGCATTCGCCCAGCAGGAAATGCCAAAGATGATCAGTCTAGAGTAGCTACGCCAGCCCAGGCAAAAGAATGGGGTTCAACCGCGATTGTAGTGGGACGTCCGATTACCCTAGCAACTAATCCAGAAGCAGCATATGAAGCAATTAAGAAGGAGTTCAACTAAAATGCATAAAGATCAAATTATCAGCCAATTAATCCAAGAAAAAATTATTACTATTTCACCTGATAAACCATTTACATACGCAAGCGGGATGCTTTCACCAATCTATACCGATTTACGCTTAACTGTTTCCTATCCCGAATTGCGTGACATGATCGCTAGCGACTTGGCCAATTTAATTGCAAAAGAATTTCCTGAAGCAACAATTGTCGGAGGTGTTGCAACAGCAGGAATTCCACATGCTGCTTTAGTTGCTGAAAAATTGCACCTACCAATGATTTACGTTAGACCCAAGCCAAAAGATCATGGAAAAGGTCGTCAAATTGAAGGCCGCTTCTCAGAAAATGATAAGATCGTTTTGATTGATGATTTAATTACTACTGGTGGCTCAGTCCTTAATGCAGTTAAAGCCACAGAAAAAGATGGTGGTCATGTTGCTGGTGTTTCTTCAATTTTCACATATTACTTACCAGATGCCAAAGAAAACTTTAAAAAGGCAAATGTAAAATATGCACCACTTCTTTCCTACCCTGAATTGCTGAAGAAAGAAAACGAGTCTGGTCATATTACTAGTGAACAATATGATATTTTGAAGACTTGGCATGAAGATCCATGGGCTTGGGGTAAAAAGTTCAATAATTAATACAAATATTTGAAAAAGCAGAGATGATAGCCAACGATTATGTTGCAATCATCTCTGCTTTTTTTGTTTATTGCGCGTTTCTTTTTTCTTTTGAGATTTTTATAAAAACAAAGTTAATTAATCGCTTTATTTTGCTTGTGTTAGACTTAAGAAGAGTAAGTCATTTTCTTTTTTATTAGCATTTTGTTAATAAAAAATACAACATTTTTATTTATAATAATTGTAACTAGCAGAAAGGATGGATGAAATATGGATACAAATAATATTTTGTCTTACATAAAATGGCGTGGCGATATTTCCCTTTCTGCACGACCATTTGACGAAGTAGATGCATTAGTAATTGCCACATTTTCTTATATTCATCTCGATGGTATCGTCCCCGACTCTAATAAAGAAGTTTCAATTAAAGACGTTGCCAAAAAATATTTTAATTCATCAAATCAAAACTTAGATCACTACAAGTATCAAGATTTACTTAAATTAATGGCTAACTCAGTTCGGTTTGGGGATGCCAAATTATCTTATTTTGCTGATGTTCTAACTGACCGCATTCAATTTTCTGCGATAAAAATTAGTTTAGATAATGATACTAATTTTATTTCTTTTCGTGGTACTGACGATACATTAGTTGGCTGGAAAGAAGATTTTGAAATTAGTTTTAGAACTACTGGAGCTCAAAAATATGCATTGAAATACCTCACAAATATTCTTAAAACTACCAATCAAGTATATAGTCTCGCAGGACATTCTAAAGGTGGAAATCTAGCTGAATATGCGGCAGTTAACTTACCAGATGATCTAAAAGAAAATATTGACACTATTTATACTTTTGATAGTCCCGGACTTAGTACACAAGTTGATGGCGTAACCGACAAATTAAAACGCTATGTTCCAGAATTCAGTATTATTGGACGATTGTTTGAGCCAGAAAATATTACCCCAACCATTTTAGTCAGTGATCGGTCCAAACTTGCTCAGCATGATCCAATGAGTTGGGAAGTTTCAGGCTCTCATTTTATTACTAGAAACCATAGAAACCCTACTTCTAAAATATATAATCAAATTATCAATCAATGGATTGGCGAAGCAAATCTACAGGAGCGAGAAGCCTTAACTAATTATTTATTCAGCGCGTTTGCTGCAAGTGGCGCAACCAAAATTACTGAGCTTAATAAAAATGGTTTTGGCGGTTTTGGCGCAATACTTTTTTCACTTACTGATTCTTCAAGAAGAACTAGATTCGTGTTAGGTAGTTTATGGGAAACCATTTGGCGTAGTATTAAAGCAACGCATCTCGAAAAACTTTTTATTAATACTAATTCAATTATCGGTTGGGTTTTAATTCTTCTTGGTATTGTTGATCTCACAATTCCTGATTACGCTTATCGCGCGTTTGGTGGCTTAGTTGCCCTCTTTTGCGTAGGTTGGAGTGGTTATCACATTGTTGAGACCGCAAATTCTCATCTTTTGCCTAAACCCAAAAGATTCTTCATTATTTCCTACCTAATAGTTTTTGGCCTTGCAATTGCAATTATTTCAAATAATCGCTTGCTTAACTTCTTAGCTCATTACGTTTTAGGTATCTTCTTAATTGGTTTTGCATACGTAAGATTACGTAGCGTAATTGTTAAAAATAAGAAAAATGGAATCTTTAGAAATATTATTGATGTCCTAGAAAGTTTGATTGCTTTTGCTGCAGGAATTATTGTGATTATAAATCCAAATTACTTTAGTCGGCAGGCAGTAATTAGCTTAGGAATTTTATTAATTATTTATGGTTTTTTCCAACTAGTAATGGAATTATTCAAGCAAAGAAAACTACGTATGCCATCTAAACATCGCTAAAGTCACAAAAAAGCTTTCGGAAAATCTATTCCGAAAGCTTTTTATTTTTCTTGCAAAACTTTTTCAATCGCTGCAGCAACCCCATCATGATCACAATCTTTTGTAACCATTTGAGCATTATCTTTTACAGACGTTACCGCGTTTCCCATAGCTACACCAATTCCAGCATATTTAATCATACTTAAATCGTTCTCTTCATCCCCAATAGCCATTATATTTTCATTAGTTAAATTCAATTTTTGACACAGAATTTTCAATGCATTTCCTTTTGAAACACCCTTGGGGTTAGCTTCATAGTAAAATGGGGCAGTTTTTGTAAATGTAATTTTATCATCTAAATGCGCAAATGGCGTATGATCTGCAATTTTTTTATCCAAGTATTTTTGTTCATCAACGTACATGCACTTAATAATTGGCACATCTTTCATCTCAGCAGGAGTCCGATAAGAAATGCCTAAATTAACCAAATTAGCTTCGTATAGCGTAAAGTCTCCGATATCTCGATCGGCTGTATAAATACGATTTGGAGCAGAAGCATGAAAATGCAGCCCTAATTTTAAAGCTATTGTTTCTAAATCAAGGTAATTGTCATAGGTCAATTTTTTTTCAAATAAAACATTGCCAGAAGTTGTTTCAACTACGCCGCCTCCAAAGCAAACGACATATTCGTCATTTTGATTAGCCAAGTTTAATTCATGCAAAATTTGCTTTACACCGCTTAATGGCCTTCCAGTTGCAATCACAATCTTAATTCCAGCTTTTCTCGCCTTTAAAATTGCATTCTTCACTCCCCTGGTCAGCTGTTTTTGAGAATTCAACAAAGTTCCATCAACATCAATTGCAATTACCTTAATTTCATTCATTCTCTTACCTCAACAAAGCTCCTAACAAAACAACTAAGCCAATACAACCAACCACACTCAACTGTAAACGCCAAGTAATCGTTAAATAAGCAATAAACTCCCGCACAAATGCATTTAGAGTAAAATACCATTTGGTTTTAGCTCCATAGCCAATGCAATCTAGCCCCATTCTCTTAGCTAAAACTAATGCGCGATACACATGATAAGAATTTGTGACAATTGCAAAACGTGAATCAGCTTTCATTAACTTATGCGAAAAAGCTAAATTTTGTCTAGTTGTCTTTGACTTATCTTCAACAATAATATCTTGTTTAGAGATTCCCTTTTCTTCGGCATACTTTGCCATTGCAGCTGCTTCAGGAATTTCTTCTCCTGGTCCTTGTCCACCTGACATAATAATTTTTGAACCTGGATTATTGCGGTAAATCTCAATTCCACGGTTAATTCTAGCGGCAAGCAGCGGTGTCACTTTTTTTCCAATTAAACCAGCACCTAAAACTACGATATAATTTAATTTTTTTATCTTAAAATTAATCAGATTAATCCATGAAGTCAAAGTATACATCATCATAATAAAAATTAAATAAATGATGGTCAAATTAACAAATAAATACAAGTAGGTACCAAAATTATTGCGCGTTAATCGTCCAACTACAGGGAATAAGAATAAGTAAGCAATAATTCCAATTCCCATTGCTAATGATAAAAAGTTAGTCCAGCGATTACCTTCCCGAATTAAAATTTTAATTCCATTATAAATAAACATCACTATTAAAACTGCAATAAAGGCAAAGAACAAAACCATCAATGCAATTAAAATCACTGCAAAAACAAGTAAAACAAATTGGTGTGTAATTGGAAAAACCTCTGCTGCAATCATTAAGCTAACTGCTGTGAGTAAACCGAAAGTTATTATTGTCCAAACTAACGTCATCCCTGACCACAGACTTCGTCTTTCATGGGTCAATACCCAAACAAAGGTTGCTAAAGCCAGTAAAAACGAAATTAATACAATTGAAAATGATAAGATCACTTATCATTTCACCACCTTAATGTAACGTAAATATCTCTAGATGTACCCTTTTCTTAATTATACAAAATAAATTGTACTGATACGTTTGCTCCGGTATAATTAAGAAAATATTTTTAGGGAGGAATCAATATGACAGATCAACTTTTAGTAACAACCACTGAAAATATTCCCAACCAAAAATACGAAATTATTGGTGAAGTTTTCGGTGTAACTACTCAATCAAAGAATGCTATTCGCGATTTTGGTGCTGGATTGAAAAGTATTGTTGGTGGTGAAATCAAAGCCTACACATCTATGCTAACTGAATCAAGAGATCAAGCAATTAATCGTCTTCGCCAGAATGCTGCAGATTTGGGAGCAGATGCTGTAGTAATGATGCGGTTTGACTCAGGATCTATTGCAGGCGATATGCAATCAGTAGTTGCTTACGGAACTGCTGTTAAATTTATTGATTAGCTAAAAAGACTGACATTAGTCAGTCTTTTTTATTTTCTTAAGCCTTTAGGGTAGAAATTCTTCAAAATTTGATCATTACCGATTTTTCCAAAACTAAAGATGTGATTTTGATATGCGACTAAAACAAAACCTCGCAATTCACTATTTACCTTAATAGTTTCACCATGTAGATAATGTTCATAATCAGTTTCATTTTTCAAATTGAGCAATTGCTTTTGCTCTTTTTGACCTAAAACTTCAGCTAACTGATGACTAGGTTCAAAGCGTTTTTTCTTAAGTAGGCCTAATTCAACACCATTATTTAAAATGTGTAATTCATTTAATAATTCTGGATCAACAGCTGGGACAAAAACATGACCATTACTTTGTAAAACTGTTTTCTGCCAATTTTCTAAACCATCTGGCAGTACAAAATCATCTAAAACTTTTGCTACTGTTGTAATTTCATCCTTAGTTAAACGCGTAATAGAGCTCTTTTTCTGATGTTTTTTCTTTCTCTTCTTAACTTTACCTGAAGCATCTTCAACTGCTTCAGTACTTCTTAAATGGGCTATAAACTGACCTTCACCAACTCCATTCTGAAACCAAAGTCTAACTGTATCTTTTAATTCAGGCAAATTAGACTTTGACCAATCTGATTTACCCATTGACATTCCTGGATATAACTTTAAAGGTTCGATTTTTAAATGGTAGTTTTCAACTAACCAAGCAACTATTTCTTCATCTTCTTCTGGAGAATAGGTACAAGTAGAATAAACCAATTCACCGCCTGCCTTTAACATCTTCATTGCTTGTGTCAGAATTTCTTTCTGTCTTGCCTGACAAGTTAAGACATATTCTGGAGACCAGTACTGCATTGCTGCAGGATCTTTTCTAAACATTCCTTCACCAGAACAAGGTGCATCAACCAGAATCTTATCAAAAAAATTGGGTAACTTTTTTGATAAACGTTCAGGACTCTCATTTGTAACTACAACATTTGTAGCTCCCCACCGCTCTAAATTTTCACGTAAATCTTTAGCTCGACTCTTTGAAATTTCATTAGCCACTAAAAGTCCTTTATTTTCTAAAAAACTTGCTAGTGCAGTTGACTTACCACCGGGTGCAGCACATAAATCAAGTACCTTTTCTCCAGGTTTTACATTAAGGGCAACGGCTGGATACATCGCTGATGGGTCTTGAGAATAAACATAACCGCTAGTCCACTCACTGTCACGTCCCGAAATTCCACCATAATAACCATCACTAGTAAATTCAATGGGGTCAGCAAGACTATATTGGACATCGTGATAATTATTCTTTAAAGGATTTAATCGAAAGCCCTTCTTACTAGAACTATCAATTGCTGCAAAAAATTTATTGCTCTCTTCTTCTCCAAGCAAATTTTGATATTTCTTAATAAATTCAACTGGTAATAACATTATTTTTCCTTCTTAATTTTTATCGCAAGTAGCATCAACACGTATGTAATAATCTGCATAGCAAATACAACTAAAAATAAAATATAAAGTTGACTATGGTTAGAATAAAACTTCCAAGTCTGTAATCCTAAACTAGTTAACAAAACTACAATTCCGTTTGCCAAGAAAAAACGTAGTCCAGAATCAGCCAATAAGTGAGCCCAGATTTTTCCAGGTACAAATTTTAGGTTTACCGGATTTTCAGCTAAAACAGCAGCTATAGCTGCAACTACAAGAGCAATTACCACACACAAGATAGCTGCAATTAGTTTCTTAGTAGGACTAATTCCATGCTGTCTATTGTAAGTTTTACTGAAATCTTTAGTCTGCATGTTTCCTTTTGAATACGCATGCATAGAATTAGCTTCGTTTTTGTTTAAACCATCTACTACGATCTTATAATTAGTAATTGACTCTTTGGCAGTGGGCTGATTAATCCCTGTTGAAAGATAATAAACTGCTTGTCCATTTTGACTTTCGTTATTTCTCTTTAATTCACCAATAATGGTTACATAATCATTATTTTCCTTTAGATAATGATTATTTTGTAAAGTTACAACTTTACTTTTGGTATCCGCTGAAATAACTGCAAAAGGAATTGATCCATCAAAGTCGCTTTTAGTAAAGTAACGTGAGCTTCCTTTGGCCAATGGTTGACTCTTTAAATTATAATTAGCCCAAATTAATACTCGATCTGGAATATAATCTGATTCAAAATGAATCTGCACTTTATCATGAGCGAAATTTTTATTTACATAGTTTAATAACTGCTTAATATTATGCTTTTTCTTAGATTTAAAAACATAATATGTACTCGACAAACCATTATTATTCAAAACTTGGTCAGCTCTTTGAGATTGCTGGCGAGATAAAATCATCCCTAATCCCAAAAAGGTTACAAAAGAAATTATTAAAAGAATAAGTCGTTTTATTTTCATTATTTTATTTCAAAAACCTTTTCGTTAATAAAATCAAAGCTTTGAAAGCTGTGATTAATTTTCGTATTAGTCCTACATTTTGCTTTCTGCCAAAAAGAAGTAGAATTTGTAGCACCATTTTTTTCGCCAATAAACAATAACACTGGTTGATGATCAAGACTACGATATAAATCAAGAATCTTTAAATCATCTTCGCCAAAATTAGGCGCCCAGGAGCAAATGATCAGATCAACTTCAGGATGCTTTTTAATTGCACTTAAGGCATCCAGATTCTCTGTTGCAAAAATTGGAGCTTCTCCGGTTGTTGAACTTTTAGCCCAAGAAAAAGAATCACTTGCTGTTGCCTTTATCCCCACCTGACTTAAAGCCTTCGACCAATATGCATTTCCTGCCATAATTTCTAAGCTTGATTTAACATGATACTCTTGCTTAATTAACCTAGCTGTTTCTAAGTTTGGCAAAGACCAAACTCCATATTCTCTTGAAAGAAAACTTCGAAAATTATTAAGTAAATTATTTGCTTCTTGGACTTTATCTTTATTCCCGATATTATCTATCATTATATCTAAGCTATCAGGTAAAAATCCAAGTGAATTAGGTGATTTTGGTAAAATCTTTTTTTGCTGAATATTGGCAATTATATTATTAATTATGTTAACTTGTCTATGAAGAGGTAAATAATTCAGTTCTCTGTCTAATTGATTGAGTTTAATTTGATACTGTTTCATTTGATACATTCCCTATGAAATGATTTTACCATTCAAAATTAATAAAAACAGGTATAATAAAAGTGATGTAAGCATTAAGGAGCAAAAATTATGTCAAAACATAAAGCTGAATCGGCTGAATCGCTTGGTCATTGGCTCCTGCAGGTATTCATTCTAGCAATTGTAATTTTTGGTTTATATATTTTTATGTTCCGCGTATTACTTGCTAATGAAACTATCACTGGACCATCAATGCAGTCAACCTTTGAGAATAATGATCGAATCATTGCAGTAAGACATTCTAAGCTCTCACGTGGTGATATTGTGATTTTACGAGCGCCAGATCAACCAGGCGCACTTTATATTAAGAGAATTATCGGAGTGCCTGGAGACAGCATTAAATCAAAAAATGATGTAATGTATATTAATGGAAAGCCAATCAAAGAGCCGTACTTAACAGAATACAAGAAAAAGCTTGCTAAGGGTCAACTATACACCAATAATTTCAGCCTGCAGCAGCTTTATCATGTAAAGCGAGTGCCAAAAGGCTGTTATTTCGTAATGGGCGATCACCGGAATGTTTCAAAAGATTCACGGATGTTTGGCTTTATCAAGAAAAAAGATATTGTTGGTGAGGTCAAATTACGATATTTCCCATTTGATCAAATACAATGGTTTAAATAGATTTTTTTAGAAAGTGTGAATTATAAAATGAGTCCTGAAGAATTATCCGATGCAATTATTGAGTTTGAAGTTAAAAATAATGTCAACGATACAGCGCTTGCTTTCTCAAGTCACCTATCTGTAGAAAAATTGCATGCGATGAAGACTGGCGAAGCTAAGTACACAATGGAAGAAGCTGAACAAGTTTTAGATTATATTCAAGCTAATTCTTAATTTAAAATTACTGGCAGCAAAAAAAGGAATAGGGTTTTGAAAACAAATTTTCAAAATCTTATTCCTTTTTCTTATATCTTCGCTTCATGATACTTACGCAGAAGTACGACATTAATTGCAATCAAAATTATATCAACTGCTAAAACAACTGCCATGGTCAGATAATTACCAGTTAGATCAGACCTAACGTCAATAGCATCTTTACCTAAAGTTGTTAAAAACATTCCATTTTGTAAAAATCCTGTCACTGAATCCATGACGAACCAATAAACATTAATTAAGAATATTAATCCGATGCAAGTTAGCGAAACAACTACAAGGAAGTAAACTAGTTTACTTATCTTTTCTGGCAAGAAATCGCTAACTATTTTTCCAGTAAAGTTAATTAAACTAACCGCAAGATAAATAAAAATTCCAATTAAAATCAGCAAAACAATAACTGAAATCAAATCTGTTATATGGATATCTTGCCATAACTTTTCTTCACCAATTGAGCCGAAATTTTTAAATGTCGTTTTCCAAAACTCGTTTGTGCCAATTATTGGTAAACCTGCAATTAATATCATTGCTAATTGAATAACTACTAAATATAAGCCATCAACAATTGCAGAAAACAAATTTGCAAGTAGCAAGGTACTTTCCTTGATTGGTGCTAAACGCCAAGTCTGAGAGGCATAAACTTGTTCATTTTTTCTACTTGATAGAAATAAGTAAGCTACATCAAACAAAGGTGTAATAGTAATAAACGAAATTAGGAAATATGCCTTACTTTCACCTTCAAAAGCAGAATAAAATAGTGCCCAAAAACCAAGCAGAATACCAACTACTATTTGTAAAAATACAAGACGCCGAACTAGTCGTACCTTATTTTTAGTTAATTCTTTAAATATTGATGAAAAAGACGTCATTAGGCATCCCTACTTTCCCTCATGGAAATCCTTCAAAAGCCAGATATTAATTGAACCTAAGATAATATCAATTAAGGCCATCATTAAATTACCTTCAGCAAATGCAACTAGCCCATTACTTGTTTCGCCCCAACGTAATTGATTTAGTAAACTGCCTAAATTGTTTGTTAATACAATAAAGATAAAAATCAAAACGATCATAATCACGAAACGAATTAACTTACTATGCTTATCAGGAAGAAAATCAGTGATTGTTCTACTTGAAAGATTAAGTGTTGTTACAATGCTATAAACTAAAATTGCAAATAATAAAAATGCTAATAATGCACTTAGCATTTCTCCGATTGGAAATGAATCAGAGAGCTTTTGCCAAAAGTCACCTGCCTGGCTTGACTTAGAGATAGCTTGATTAATTTCCCAGATATTGGTTCTTACATCATTACTTATTAACGCTGGTAAAAATGTAACAACGCCCATTCCAATTTGGATTAAAACTAAGTAAAGTCCGTTAACAATAGCTGATAATATATTAGCTAAGTAAAACTTACTAGATGAAACTGGAACCAGACGCCAAGTTTGCGAACTATATTCCTTTTCATTCTGCCAAGCAGAAAGCACTACATAAGCCATATCTGCCAAAGGGGCAAAAGTGAAGACCATTACAAACCAGGCTATTGGTTTATCTTGATTAGAAAATGCACCGCCATTTGAAAATAATGCCCAGAGTGCGAAAACGGAGGCTGCTACCAATTGCAAGAGAGCCAGTAAATAAACGCTGCGACGTTTCTTTTTACCCATTTGATTAAATAATGCTTTAAAAGTAGTCATGTTTATTCAGCTCCTTCATCTGCATATAAGCTTTCATAGTATTCCTCAATACTATGTCCCTTTGCTCTAATATCATCTGCTGAGAGATGACTAGCGATTTTCTTATCTTTTACAATTACAACTTCATCTAAAATCGTCGTAATTTCATTTACGAAGTGATCAGAAATAACAATAGTGCTATCTGGGCTCTTCCAAAGTAAGATTGAATTAATAATTCTTTTTCTAGCCATTGGATCAATTCCAGAAAACGGTTCATCAAGTAAGTATAATTTTGCTTCTCGACTCAAAGTTAGCGCAATTTCAAGTTTTTCGCGCATACCACGTGATAATTGTCCTAACTTCATATCGTTGTTGAGTTTCATAAATGAACGTAGCTGTTCAAATTTACTACTATCAAAATCAACAAATAATTTTTGATAAAATTCTTCTACCTCGCCAACCTTAGTAGAATCGCTTAAACCTTTTAGGTTATCTGTCATAGCAATGTTAGCCTTGCGGTAAACTTCACTGCCATCGCCATTAAGAAGTACTTCTCCTTGATAATGTTTGGCAATTCCTACAATCACTCTCATCAAAGTAGTCTTACCGGCACCATTTTCACCCAAAAGCGCAATAATCTTACCAGAATCAACGTCTAAATTTACATCTTCAAGAATAGTTTTTAAATTTTTGCGATATGTTAATCCTTTTACCTCAAGTAGTTTACTCATTTTAATCTCCCTTCTTCTCTTCTATGAACTTTTTAAGCTCCTCAAGCGTCTTTTCTGGAGTTAGGCCCAATTGTGCTGTGCTTTCTAGAAATTCGCTCATTGTGTCCTTAATTAGCTCTCTACGCTTTTGTAAAATCAGCTCTGTATCCGTTGTAACGAATGATCCCAGTCCTCTTCGAACTTCAAGAATACCTTCAGTATTCATTTGGTTAAGTGCTCGTTGAACAGTATTTACATTTACAGTTAGATCAACGGCTAATTGGCGCACTGAAGGAACTTTCTCTCCTGGCTTTATTTTGCCCAGAGCGATTTGTCGGTAAAGATACTTTTCAATTTGAACATAAATTGGAATATTATCTTGGAATTGCAATCTTTACACCTTCTTCACTAGTGTATGGCTTATCTATTACACTAATATAATACCAACATCTATTTTTAAATACAAGTTATATTTTTGTTTCACAGTTTTAAAATTATATTTTTTAATAAAAAATAGCAGACAAAATGCTTATATTTCAAGCTTTTTATCTGCTATTTAGCAGGTTAATAGTATCAGTGTAAAACTATTTTTAATTTTTAATTAATTTATACATGTTGATATAAAAGTATTTAACTAACATCAAAAGAAAGTAAAAGTTAATAAATTTAATCAAAAATAGTTAAAAATTGTTTCACTTACTATTTATTTCTTATTTCTCTCAACATTCAATTGATTGATCTTACGTAAAACATCCACAGCTTTCCACATACTTTCGAGGACAGTATATTCATATCTACCATGCATGTTTTCTTCACCAGCAAAAAGATTTGGACAAGGCAAGCCCATATAAGTTAATTGTGAACCATCAGTACCGCCACGAACTGGATCTTCATTGACAGTAAGACCTTCAGCCTTATAAGCATCTCTAGCTAAATCAACAATCTCCATATGCTTTTCTAATTCATCAGCCATATTGTAATATTGATCCCACATCTTAAGCTTAATTCTCTCACTGCCAAATTCGTCATTCATCTTCTTAACGATGTCTTTAACCAGATTCTTTCTTCTTTCAAGTCCATCGCGTTCAAAATCACGAATAATATAATCCATATGTGCTGAATCAACAGTTCCATCAAAATTCATTAAGTGGAAAAATCCTTCTCGACCATCAGTGTGTTCTGGACGATCATGTTCAGGTAATTGATTATGGAAATCAATCCCAACCTGAATTGCGTTGATCATTTGTCCCTTTGCTACTGCTGGGTGAACATTTACTCCTTGAATATCTAAGCCAAATTGAGCTGCTGAAAACGTACCCCAGTCAAGTTTTCCTGGTGCTTCACCATCAACTGTATAAGCAAAATCTGCTCCAAATTCTTCAACATCAAAATGTTCTGCTCCGGTTCCAATTTCTTCATCTGGAGTAAAAGCTAATTTAATTTCACCGTGTTTTTCTTCGGGATGTTCCATCAAGTATTCCGCAAAAGTCATAAGTTCTGAAATACCACACTTGTCATCCCCACCAAGTAAAGTATCGCCAGAAGCTGAAATAATAGTTTGACCCTTATAATTTTTTAAATGCGGAAAGACTTCAGGATCTAAGTAAAACTCACTATTACCTAGTTGAATCTTGGATTTACCGTCATAATTTTCAGTAATTTGTGGTTTCACATCAACTGAATTAAAATCAGCTGTATCACAGTGTGCTAACAAGCCAAATGTTGGCACCTTATAGTCAATATTTGACGGAATAGTAGCAATTACACAGCCACTTTTTTGATTATAATGAACATCTTTAAGGCCTAATTCTTCTAGGTCCTTCATAATTACATTCTTTTGAAAGTTTTCTTCTCTTTCAGTTGATGGAAAACGGTCTGAATGCTCATCAGATCGTGAGTTTACTTTAACGTATTTTAAAAATCTTGGTAGTAAAGTTGGATATTCTGTCATTTTAATCTCCCCTAAAATAAATCTTGAAATGGATTAGTAGATACTTCTGATATTACTACAGGCACATTCCAATTATAGTCCTTATTCCACTTTTCAAGACGCTCGCCTACTTTATATTTAAAGAGCTTTTCAGTATAGTGTCCAGGATCAACTACAGTTAAGCCACTTGAGATCATATCATGGCCAACATGATAATAAACATCGCCAGTAATAAAGGCATCAACGCCATCAACTAAGGCTTGACGCCAAAATTTACCACCATCGCCGCAAATAAAGGCAACTGTTGAAATCATCTTGTCATTATCTGCTGTAATCAAACGGGCCATTTTAATATGCATCTTATCTTTGACATAGTATGCAAAGTCTTTAGCAGTCATTTCTTTAGGTAGTTTACCTTTTCTACCAATCGCAATTCCATCTGAATCTAAAGCAAAAGGTTCAACATCCTTTAGTCCAAGCTCCTCTGCTTGCCAGTCTGCTGATCCATTTTGAGCCTTATCAGAATTAGTATGAATTGAGTACACGGTAATTCCATTTGCAATCAGTTTGCCATACATTGCATTTTGAGGATCAGAAAAGTCCAAATTTTTTGCTGGTCTAAACATTACCGGATGATGACTAATGATCAAATCAACGCCCCTTTCAATTGCTTCATCTACTACTTGAGGGCGAACATCTAAGGTGGTCATTACTTTAGTAACTTCAGCCTCCATCGATCCAATTTGCATTCCAACTGGATCACCTTCAGAGGCAATTTCTTCTGGAAAATCTTTCCTTAAACGATTTACAATATCTGCTACTTTTGTCATTTCAACACTTCCTCAATCATTTTAATTAAGTTATTTATTTTATTAATCTTATCCTCATCTTTATTCTTAGCCTTATTCAAATTAGCCTTTAAATTTTGATAATATCTAAGTTGATTAGTCCACTTTTTAATAAAAACAGGATTTTTTTCTTTTAATAAAAATGGGCCAAATGCCAATTTCTGCTCAGATAAATCATGCTTGTTTGTCTTAATTTCTGCCTTAATTATTTCATAAATATGGCCAGCTACCTCAATAATTTTCTCAGCTACAATTTCATATTGATGATCCATCAACCACTTTCTTACTAGTGATTCACCAATATTAGCCTCCAAAATTAAGGTTGGATATTTTTTACCTTCTTGATAAGCCGTTTCTAAAAGATTAGTCATCAGCTTTCCGCCCATTCCCGCGATTACCACGGTATCAATTCGATCTTCAGCCTTTAAAGTCTCTAAGCCCGATCCTAATCTTGTTTCAATTTTATTTTCTAAACCTGCTTGTTCAATATCTTGTTTTGCATTATTTAAAGGACCTGCAGCAACGTCGCTTGCAATCGCAAAATATATTTTTCCTTCTTTTACTAATGCAATTGGCAAATACGCATGGTCGGTACCAATATCAGCCAATCGGCTTTCAGGATCTACCATTTTACCAATTTGAGCTAGTCTTTCTTCTAACACACTCTCACCTCTTACTAAAAATTTTAGCATAGATGGCTTAAAACTTACTTGAAAATATTTTTTAACAAAAAAAGCAACAGAAGATCAATTAAATTTCTGTTGCTTTAAAATCATTTTATTTATTCATAATAATGTCAGATGGTTTAACATCATCACCAAAGTAAGGCTTCAATTCTTGGTTGTAATCATTTACAAAGAATCCATCCTTATTAAGCTTATTGATGTGCTTGTTAGTCCAATCAAGAAGTGACTTGTTTCCCTTCTTAACTGCAGGAGCAATGTATGAATTTGGTCCTAAGTGCTTAATTCCAACAGTATACTTAGGATTGTTCTTTGCCCAAGCATACAAGTATGAATTATCGTCTGCTAAAGCTGCAGCACGGCCATTCTTCATTGCATTAAATTGTTGAGTCTTAGAATCAAACTTCAAAAGATCAACATCAGGTTGCTTGCTGGTAAAGTAGTTTTCAGCAGTGGTACCCTTAGTTACGATAACTTTCTTACCCTTTAATTGGTTCACATTAGTAATTGGCTTAGATTTTGGTGAAACAACACCAACTGACACCTTCATATATGGTTTAGCAAAATCTACCACTTGTTTTCTTTCTGAGGTAACAGTGAAATTAGCTAAAACAAGGTCAGCCTTATTAGCATTCAAAGTATCAACACGGTTATTAGCATTTACTTGAACAAACTTAACCTTAACTCCCATTTCCTTAGCTAATTCTCGAGCTAAACGAACGTCATATCCAACTCGCTTACCATCTTTATTTACCCAACCATATGGAGGTAAATCACCAAAGACAGCGACTTTCAAAGTACCACGTTTCTTAATAGCGGCAACTGAACTAGGATTGTTGCTTGAATTGCTACTACTTGAGCTATTTGAGCATGCAGTTAACGCAACAGCTCCAACTGCTAAAATTCCAACTGCCGCAATTAACTTTTTAATAAATTTATGTTTCATTTTTTACTCTCCTAAAATTCCATACTCTCTAAAAATTCTTCTGCTCTCTTTGTTTTTGGATGTTCAAAGAATTCTTTCCCAGGTGTATTTTCAACGATCTTTCCATTTTCTAAGAACAAAACTTGATCCGCAATTTGTTTAGCAAAATTCATCTCATGCGTAACAATAATCATTGTCATATGGTCATCATCAGATAATTGCTTAATCAATTCCAAAACGCCTCTAACCATTTCTGGGTCAAGTGAGGCAGTAACTTCGTCAAATAACATTAAGTCAGGATGAAGTGCTAAAGCTCGAATAATTGCAATTCTTTGTTTTTGCCCTCCAGATAACTGACGTGGATAAGAATCGGCATATTGCTCCAAGTGCACTCTCTTTAACAATGCTTTGGCCTCTTGCTCAACTTCGGCCTTTGAGCGTTTCTGTACTTTGACTGGACCAAGTAAGATATTTTCCATTACAGTCATATTTGGAAAAAGATCATAACTCTGAAAGACCATTCCAATCTTTTGACGAATTTGTTGCCAATTTTTGGCATTGGGAATAATTTTCTTTCCTTCAAAGACAATAGTCCCATTTTTGAATTCTTCTAGACCATTTAAACAGCGTAACAATGTACTTTTTCCGGAACCTGATGGACCAAGCAAAGTTAACACTTCTCCCTTATTTAAATAGAAAGAAATATCATGCAGTACTTGTTTATCTCCATAAAACTTGTTTAAATTTTCAACTTCTAATATTTTTTCAGCCATATATTACGCCTCACTTCTCTTGTTTAATCGCTTTGCCCACAGTGATAGAGGATAATCAACAATGAAGTACAAGAAGAAAATCAATCCATATACCCAAAACACACCATTTGGATTAGTTTGATTATTTGCTTCAACGATTTGTTGTCCAACGTTGATTACATCCATTACACTAATCATCATTAATAGAGAAGTAGTTTTAATCACTCTTGTTGCTAAATTTATTGTTGCTGGAAGTTCTAATTGAAAAGCTTGCGGTAGTAAAACATAAATAAATAATTGCCACTTATTTAATCCCAAGGCTAAACCTGATTCTTTTTGAATCTTTGTTACTGATATTAAAGCACCGCGAACAATATCACTAAATTCAGCTGAAACCCACAGTGAAAATGCAATTACTGCCATGACTGAAGCAGACCAATTTAAATTAAATTGTCTTGGTAAAATATAGTAGAACAAGAATAATAAAACTACTGTCGGAACTATCCGGAAAAACTCTAAATATAGTCTAAATATTACTTTCACAAGTCGACTTTTAGAAGTTCTTAAAACGCCGAATAAAGCTCCAAGTGCTAATCCAATTATTAAAGAAAGTACTGCAATCCAAACACTTGTCCAAAGACCACTAAGTAAACGGGTAAAGTTTCTTCCTTCAAATAAAACATTAATCCCCGAATGTCCCATAACGTACTCTCCTTTCAAGCCAAGTTAACAGTAAAGATAACGGAATAAGAATTATTGCATATGCAATTACTAAAACAAATAAATATTCATTTGAATGGTAGTATAAGCCAATCAAGTCTAAGGCTGTGTTCGTTAGTTCAGGAATCGCAATTACAGAAAAAATAGAAGTTTCCTTAATTAAGAAAATTATATTTGCTGCAATAGCTGGAACACTAAGCGCAAATCCTTGAGGAAAAACTACATAGCGCGCTAATTGCCATTTTGACATTCCAATCGCTTCACCAGATTCAATTTGATTTTTACTAATTCCATCAAATCCTCCTGTAAAGCCTTCTGCCATATAAGCTCCACCTAAAAATACTAATCCAATCAAGCCACAAGTTACTGCGCTCATCTTTAATCCAATTACTGGAAAAGCATAGTATAAAAAGAAAAGCTGAATCAATAATGGTGTATTTCTAGCAAGCTCAACATATGCACTTGTAATCTTATCAATTATTGGAACATGAAAATATTGAATCAAGCTACAACAGAGCCCAACCACCATCGCTCCAATAATTCCAACAAAGGACATCCATACTGTTGTCTGAAAACCTTTGATAAATTGTGGCAAACTTTGTTGAATAATTGCCCAACTCATATTTTCCCTTCTTTCCTAAAAGTAAGTAACTGTTAGTATTATAGACTTACTTTAAGTCAGTTACAATAGGTAAGCATATTAAATTTATATATACTACTATACATATTATTTATACTGAAAAAGCCTTGCAGCAATATTACATTACTACAAGGCTTTTATTATATTTAAAATACTAGTCTAAGAAATCTTTCAATTGATTTGAACGACTTGGGTGACGTAACTTACGCAAAGCTTTAGCTTCAATCTGTCTGATACGTTCACGAGTTACCCCGAATACTTTACCAACTTCTTCTAATGTACGAGTACGTCCGTCATCTAGACCAAAGCGTAAACGTAAAACATTCTCTTCACGGTCAGTTAAAGTATCAAGAACTTCTTCAAGTTGCTCCTTTAATAGTTCATAAGAAGCATGTTGCTCAGGACTAGTTGCATCTTTATCTTCGATAAAGTCACCCAAGTGAGAATCATCCTCTTCACCAATTGGAGTTTCAAGAGAAACAGGTTCTTGTGCGATCTTCAAGATTTCACGAACCTTATCAGTTGGCATGTCCATTTCAGCACCAATTTCTTCTGGAGTTGGTTCTCTACCTAAATCTTGCAAAAGTTGTCTTTGAATTCTAATCAACTTGTTGATTGTTTCAACCATGTGAACTGGAATACGAATAGTTCTAGCTTGGTCAGCAATTGCACGAGTAATTGCTTGTCTAATCCACCAAGTTGCATAAGTTGAGAACTTGAATCCTAAACGATAGTCAAACTTATCAACAGCTTTCATTAAGCCCATGTTACCTTCTTGAATTAAGTCTAAGAAGGACATTCCACGACCAACATAACGCTTGGCAATAGAAACAACCAAACGTAAGTTAGCTTCAGCAAGTTCTTGCTTCGCTTCTTCGTCGCCAGCTTCAATTCGCTTAGCTAAGGCAATTTCTTGGTCCGCATTCAACAACGAAACACGTCCAATTTCTTTCAAATACATCCGCACTGGATCGTTCATTCTTACACTTGAAGGTGCAGACATATCCTTTAATTCAGCTTTTTCAACATCTTTTTGCTTCTTTAAAGCTAATTTAGAAGGTTCGCCTTTTTCATCAACGATACTAATTCCATTGTCTTCAAATTCTTGAACAAGTTGATCTACCGCTTTTCCTTGAAGATTATATGGCTTAATTAGTTGAGCAGTAAATTCTTTTTCAGTGATTTGTTTATCTTTTTTAACTTCCTTAACAACTTCCTTGACTTTCTTATCAAGTGTCATTGTTGCTTCTTTTTTGGTAGTCTTACTCTCTGCCATGTAAAAAAGCCCCCTCTAAAACTTCTTTCTTCTTAACGCAATTACTTTTTGCGCTATTTCAAGCTCCAAACTATTATCTTGTTTTCTTTGAGCTTCCTTTAATTGACTAAGCAAGTCGTTTAATTGCTCATCAATCTTGCTCTTTTCCAATGCCCTTAATTGATCATCTAACTCACGTTTAGAATAATCAGGAGGCATCGGAATCATTTCCATATTAATAATTATACCTTGAAGTTCCTCAGGAATAAAATCAATAAAACCCTTCACTTCTGCTTCATCATGGGTTTGATGATATTTTAGCCAAAATTCTGCTAATTTTGCATAACGCTCATCCGGGAATAAAAACTGCTGACTTAAAAGGTAATCTCTTGCTTCATCACTATGTATAAATAGGTACAGTAAGCGATCTAAAGCTGGATTTCTAGTTTCACTATCAGTTCCTGCTTGAGCCTCTTTAGGCTCTGCTGATTCACTTACATTCTCCATTAATGTAGATGCTTGATAAGCTTGCTGATGATTTCTAGCTCTTTGTAATTTTCGTCTCTCACGTACAAAAGTCACTTTAAGAGATTCACGAGTTACGCCAGTTTGACGTGCCAATTTATCAAGATACAAATCAGCAGCTACAGGATCATTTAATCCTGCAATCATTTGGACAGCTGCTGTTATATAAGCTAGTTTTTCTCGATCATTATGCAAATTATACTGATTTGCTAATCTTTCAAGTAAAAAATCTGTTGAACTAAGAGCACCTGCAACTTCTGCACGATACTTTTCTTTTCCATATTTTTTTACATATTCATCTGGATCAAGATTTTCTGGTAAAACAATTATTCCTAAATTAAAGCCTTGAACTTGCCCAAATAATTTTGTTGCACGTTCAGCAGCATGAATACCAGGTGGATCTCCATCATAGTTAACCAAAATATTAGGTGTAATTCGCCTTAGCATATAAACTTGCTCGGTCGTTAAGCTGGTTCCCATTGAAGCTACACCAGACTGAATGCCAGCTTTATAAGCAGCAATAACATCCATGTAGCCTTCATAAAGAATCAAATGTTTTTCACTTCTAGCTGCTTTTTTTGCTTCAGCAAAATGAAATAACAGTTTAGATTTATTAAAAATCTCAGTTTCTGGACTATTCATATATTTAGCAATAGTTTTATCATTGCTAATTCTTCGACCAGAAAAACCAACTGTATAGCCTGATTCATCCCCTAAAGGAAACATCAAACGATCACGAAAGCGGTCAAACAATTGACCATCTTGCGATTCAACAAATAACCCACTTTCTCTTAGATCATCATCAGTGTAATCTTTCTGTTTTAGATAAGTAAGGAGAATATTATCACTATCTGGTGCATACCCTACCTTAAAATGCTTTAGCAAGTCATCGGTTAATTCACGCTTTCTGGCATATTTAAGCGCTCTTTCACCAACTTTAGTAGTTAGCAGAATATGTTGGTAAAATTCCGTTGCCTGCCGATACATCTTCTTTAATGGACTAAGTGGCTTGGCCGCTTCTCCGTAACCTTCTGGCATCTGAAGATGCGCCAATTCAGCCACCTTTTTAACACTTTCAGGAAAAGTAAGATGATCCTGATACATTAAAAACTTAAATACATTTCCGCCTTTGCCGCATCCAAAGCACTTAAAAAACTGCTTACCTTCACTAACAGTAAAAGATGGCGTTTTTTCTTGGTGGAAGGGACAAAGTCCTAGATAGTCTTTACCCTTTTTTTCTAAAGAAACATATTGACTTATTACATCAACAATATCGACAGAATTGCGAACTTCATCGATAAATTGTTCAGGAATACGTCCTGCCATCAATGGATCATCCCAATCAACTATTATTTAATTACTAATTTACTTAAGTCACCCATTCGATCAGCCAAGTTATTAACCTTTAATAATTGTGCCAAACGATTATTCTTTACTTTTTCGTCCTTATCAAGAATCATATTACTTTCAAAGTAATTGTTAATTACAGGTTGTAATTCAACAAAACCTTTGTATAGATCGGCAATACTCAAATCAGTATTTTCTTCTAGTGCATTTACACCAGCGTTTAGTTCTTCTTCACTTACATCTTGGAAAAGACTTTCATCAACTTTAGCAGCATTTCTATATTTTGCCTTCTTCAAAATGTTAGTAATTCTAGTCAAACTTTCAACTACTGGCTTAAAGTCAGCATCATCGTGGTGCATTTGTAAAGTCTTAGCTGCTGCTAAAATTTGAATTGGATCTTGTTGGCTAGATGCAAGTACCGCATCGATAACATCGTAATCATACTTTTCAACTTGCAATTGTTGCTTTACACGGTCACGGATAAAGTCAGCAATTTCATTCTCAGCTTCAGCATCCTTAGGTAATTTAGCTGCAGTTTTACCAGACAATAATTGAATTAATTCTGGTAAAACATCTTTGACAGGAAGTGACCAACCTTCGTTCAACAAAATTCTTACAATTCCGTAAGCGTTTCTTCTTAAAGCATATGGGTCATTAGATGATGAAGGGATCATGCCTGCACCGAAGAATGAAATAATTGTATCTAATTTATCAGCAATTGAAAGAAGAGAACCCACAGTTGTACTTGGCAAATCTCCTTCAGCACTTGTTGGCATGTAGCTTTCTTTAATTGCTACACTAACATTTTCATCTTCACCCGTTAAACGAGCATAATGCATTCCCATTACACCTTGTAATTCGGCAAATTCACCAACCATTGAGGTAACAAGGTCAAATTTGTAAATATCACTAACTCGATCAAAATCCTTCATTTCAGTTTCTGAAATATTGAATTTCTTACCAAGGTAGTCACCAATAATTTGGACACGTGCCATATGTTCAGCAACAGAACCAATCTTGTCGTGGAAAGAAACATTCTTAAGCTTGTCAACAAAGTGCGCCAATGGGTATTTCTTATCTTCGTCATAGAAGAATTGAGCATCATCTAAACGTGCAACAAGAACTTTTTCATTACCGGCAATTACGTTATCTAAGTATTCACTGTTACCATTTCTAACAGCAATAAAGTGATTAATCAACTTGCCATTTTCATCATAAACTTCAAAGTATCTTTGATTATCTTTCATTGAAGTAATTAAAACTTCATCTGGGATATTCAAGTACTTTTCATCAAAAGAACCAGCAAAAACAGTTGGATATTCAACTAAGTTGGTAACTTCTTCAAGTAATCCCTTATCAATGTTTACTTTCCAGTTATGCTGAGCAACTAATTCTTGAATTTGATTAAGAATCATGCCCTTACGTTCATCAGCATCGGCAATCACATATTGGCTCTTCAATGCTTCTTCATAATCATCTGCATTTGCAAGTACAACGCTATCACCTAAAAAGCGGTGGCCTTGAGTTTTGCGACCAGCAACTACGTCAAGCAATTTAACTGGTACAACTTCACTACCAAGTAAAGAAACCATCCAATGAATTGGACGTACAAACTCAAAATCATTGCTGTCCCAACGCATTTTAGTTGGGAAAGTCATGGCTTTAATGATATCGCTCATGCCCATTAAAATGTCAGAAGCTTTTTTACCTTCTTTTTGAACATGAACATAAGCATATTCAGTTCCTTTAAGCTCTTCAAAGTAAATATCGTCAGTCGTCATCCCTTGACCACGAGCAAAACCTTGAGCAGCTTTCGTCCAATTGCCATCTTTATCTTGAGCAATTTTCTTAGCAGGACCTTTTTTTACTTCATCAATATCATCTTGCTTTTCAGCCAAGTCTTCAACCAAAATAGTCAAGCGACGTGGAGTTGAATAAGTCTTAATGTCTTTAAAAGAAAGGCCATTTTCCTTAAGATACTTTTTAGTACGATCAGCTAATTGCTTAACACTTCTAGAAACAACGTGAGCTGGCATTTCTTCAGTACCAATTTCAAATAAATAATCTTTAGTCATTGTTTTGCCCCGCTTTCTTAGTTTCTTCTTGGTGTTTCAATAATGGGAAGCCACGCTTTTCACGTTCTTCAACAAATCCCTTCGCAGCAAGGTGAGCCAAGTTTCTAATTCTTGATAAGTAACCTGCTCTCTCAGTAACTGAAACAGCACCACGTGCATCAAGCAAGTTAAATGTATGGCTACACTTCAAAATATAATCGTAAGCTGGGTGAATCAAGTTTTGACTCAACAAACGTTTAGCGGTTGCTTCATAAATATCAAAGAACTTAAGCAACTGGTCTTGGTCGCTTTCTTCAAAGGCATACTTAGAATGTTCATATTCTGGTTGCTTGAAAATATCACGATACTTGACGCCATCACCCCATTCAAGGTCAAAGACTGAATTGACATCTTGAATATAAGAAGCAAGGCGTTCAACACCATATGTAATCTCACTCATTGTTGGTTTTACATCAAGTTCGCCAACAACTTGGAAGTAAGTAAATTGAGAAACTTCCATTCCATCAAGCCATACTTCCCAACCAACACCGGCACAACCCATAGATGGATTTGCCCAGTTATCTTCAACGAATCTAATATCATGCTCAAGAGGTTCGATTCCTAAAACTCTTAAACTATCTAAGTAATATTGTTGAATGTCTTTTGGTGCAGGCTTAATAACAACTTGGAATTGATGGTGTTGGTATAAACGGTTAGGGTTATCACCATATCGACCATCAGCAGGTCTTCTTGAAGGCTCAACATAACAAGCTGCCCAAGGTTCTGGCCCAACAGCACGTAAAAATGTATATGGACTCATTGTCCCGGCACCTTTTTGCTCATCATATGAAGGCATAATCATACAACCTTTAGAGGCCCAGAACTGTTCCAATTTAAAAATCATATTCTGGATATTCAGTTTTTCTGACATCTATACTCTCTCCTCACAACATAGGCATAAAAAAAGCCTATGCAAAAATTGCATAGGGACGATTTACTTCGCGGTTCCACCCTAATTCAGGAAAATATTCTTCCTGCCCTTAATTAACAACTTTGACTAAAAGGTGCCTTTTCCCAAATGCACTTCCACCATTCTGCACTCGCTGTCTTGGTACTTTTCTATTCCTTTATAGTTGTCAAAATACGTTTATATTTTATCATCTTTTATAAAAAAAGACTAGTAAGAAACCTCACTAGTCTTTAAACGAATATAAAAAGTCAACAGCTAAAAAAGCGCCAATTCATCAAGAAACTTTTTAGTTTTCAAGTTAAGATCTAAATAGTTAGCATACATCCGATCAATAACCTTGCCAGAATTCTTTTTTAATTGCGGATTAATTTTTACTTTTCCTAAACGATCAATATCAACTAAAGCTAGAGTCCGTATCAAAGCAACTACTTTAGGATCTAGATGCATCCTTTGACTGACACTATTAAAGTGATCACTACAAATAATTCCACCTAATTCCAACGAATAGTCAAACGTGCCTTGCACCTTCCCGCAAATTAAACATCGATCTAACTGCGGTGCTACTCCATATGCATTAAGCAACTTCAATTGCACCATTTGGGTAATGACTGCCGCATCTTCTCCAGAATTTATCTTCAGCAACGCTTTCATAATCAAATCATAAAAGCTCCCAATATCCTTATATTCAACAAAAGCATGGTCAAGCAAGTCTAAAACATAACTCGAATACGCATTCTTAGTTAAATCTAAATATAATTGGTCTAACTGCTTTACATCCTTAAAAGTTCGCAGCGTACTGATTCCCTTCCAATTTGTATTTACAATATATTTTCCATAAGAGAAGTTAAGGGTTGCAGCTCCTAATCTGGACTTTGGTCTCAGTGCTCCTCTAACATCTATTGTAAAAATACCATGATCTTTCGTCATGATCTTGGCTAGAACATCAGCTTCTTTATATTTTTTTCTTTTAAAAATTAATCCTTGAACCTCACAAAGTTCACGTACCATCTATCTTAATTCCTTGGCATTGTATCCAATAGATTTAAGGAAGGCAGGATCAGAACGCCAATTCTTTTGAACCTTAACCCATAGACGTAAATTAACTTTTTCGCCTAATAAAGCTTCAATTTCTTGACGTGCAGCAATTCCAATCTGCTTCAGCATTTGACCCTTTTTACCAATTATAATGCCCTTTTGACCTGGACGTTCAACATAAATTGTAGCCTCAATTTGAAGCTTACCACCTTCATGATCCCGCATTCGGTCAACTACCACGGCCGTTGCATGTGGGACTTCTTCATGAGTGAGCTTCAAAACTTGCTCGCGAATTAATTCAGCCACAATAAAATATTCTGGACGATCAGTCAATTGGTCTGCATCATAAAATTGCGGACCTTCTGGCAGATACTTGGCAATTGTTTTAATCAATTCGGAAACATTATTTCCTTGAGAAGCAGAAATTGGAACAATTTCAGCAAAATCGCCTAGATTCTTGTACGAATCTATAATAGATAATAACTTATCTGGGTGGACTTTATCAATCTTATTTATCACTAAAAGTACAGGTTTTTTAATTTTCTTAAGAAGTTCAGCAATATATTGGTCTCCCTTACCTGCTGGTTCAGGTTCAACCATAAATAAAACAACGTCTACTTCATCTAAAGCCGAGTAACTCGACTTATCCATAAAGTCATCTAACTTGTTTTTAGGCTTATGAATCCCAGGAGTATCGATAAACACAATTTGCTCTTGATCATCAGTATAAATACCAGATATTTTGCTTCTAGTTGTTTGTGGCTGTGGTGACATAATCGCTACTTTTTGACCTACCAAAAAGTTTAAAAGTGTCGACTTACCAACATTGGGTCTACCAATTAAAGCTACAAAGCCTGATTTATAGTCCTTTTTTTCATCCATCATTGTTACATCCTTTTATTTAAGTCTTAGTGAATTTGCTTTCCGTGATTTTCCTGATCCGGATGAAGCGGAAGCCCATATTCACGTAAAACTTTGCCTTGGATACCAAACATTACTTTAGCTTCATCATCTTCAATATGATCAAAACCATTTAAATGCAAGTATCCATGAACTAGTGTATATCCAAACTCACGATTAAATCCAGTTTCATACTCGACACTATGTCTTTTTATTACTTCTGGACAAAGAAATAGATCTCCAATATCTTCAACAAAATCAGGATCATCATTAAAAGCAGACATAAAGTCTTCGTCTAATCCATCTTCAATTGCAAAAGAAATCACATCGGTTGATCGATCTTTTCCACGATATTTTTTATTGATTTCGTGAATTTTTTCGGAAGAAACAAAATTAATACTCATTTCTTGAGCATTTTCCTTATTAATTTCTTTTTTGGCCGACAAAAGCAGATTGGTAATCCAAGGGATCCAATCTTTATCGTCATTATCTAAGAAATTAACTTCATCATTGAAAGAAATATCTAAGTTATTCAAATTTTAGTGTCCTTCTTTTTCATAAGCTCTAACAATTTTAGCTACTACTGGGTGACGAACAACATCATTGAAGGTAAAATTAATGAATTTTACTTGTTCAATATTTGCAAGTATATGTTCAGCTTGCAATAACCCACTCTTTGCCTTTCCTGGTAAGTCAATTTGAGTTTGGTCACCATTGACAACCATCTTAGAATTAAAACCTAATCTAGTTAAAAACATCTTCATTTGAGCTTGAGTCGTGTTTTGTGCTTCATCCAGAATTACAAAAGCATCATCTAAGGTTCTACCACGCATATAAGCAAGAGGTGCAACTTCAATCACTCCTCGCTCCATCAACCGATTAGTCGTTTCAACTCCTAAAATTGCATATAAAGAATCATAAATTGGTCTTAAATATGGGTCAACTTTTTCCTTCAAATCTCCAGGTAGAAATCCCAGTGATTCTCCTGCTTCAACAGCTGGTCTGGTTAGAATTATGCGTGATACCTCACCTTTCTTAAAGGCCGCAATTGCCATAACTACTGCTAAAAAAGTTTTCCCTGTACCAGCCGGTCCAATTCCAAAAACAACGTCATATTTTTGAATAGCTTCGATATAGCGCTTTTGCCCCATGTTCTTAACTCGAACCGGGCGTCCCTTAGCATCCCTAATTAAAATCTTATTGTATAACTCACCAAAGAACTCCAAAGTTCCTTTGTCGGCCATTTTAATTGCGCTTACGACATCAGTTGCAGTAATAGTAACTCCTCGGGTAACAACCTTATCTAAAGCAGTAAAAATTTGCATAATTTTCTTAACAAGGCTTTCTTCCCCAGTTACTTCAATCTCACTACCAGTATCAGTAACTTGTACATCGTAAGATTCTTCAATTAAACGCAAATTTGCATCGTTAATCCCAACTAAGTTCATAATTGTTTCAGGTTTAGTTGGTGTAAATGTTGCTTCTATAGTTTGTCCCACTTAAAATTGAACCTCCATTATATCAATTGATTAGTTAAGCTTCTTACCAACAATTGAAGAAGCGGCTTTGCCATCAGCCTTACCTTTGATTTTTGGCATTAAAGCTTGCATAACTTTACCGAAGTCTTTCTTAGAACTTGCGCCGACTTCTTTAATTGTCTCCTCAACTGTTTGTTCAAGCTCTTCTTTAGACATTTGTTTTGGCATATATTTTTCAATTAGTTGCATTTCTTTTTTAGTTTGAGCAATTAAATCGTCTCTACCTGCCTTAGTAAATTCTTCTAAAGATTCTTTACGTTGCTTAAGTGCACTAGACAAAACTGTTAATTCATCATCGCTAGTTAGGTCATGTCCCACTTTAATCTTATAATTCATTACTGCAGCCTTAAGTGAGCGAATAGTTGTTAAAGCTTCCTTATTTTTAGCCTTCATAGCTGATTTCATATCTTGCATTAAAGTATCATTTAGTGACATTTATTTTTCTCCTCTTTAATCAAAACTTACAAAGTCTATTTTAAACTTTTTATACAAAAAAAGCTCTTGATAGAGCGAATTTCTATCAAGAGCTTTCTTTATATTAATAATGTCTACGCTTACGAGCAGCTTCGGATTTTAACTTTCTCTTAACGCTTGGTTTTTCGTAGAATTCACGCTTGCGGTATTCTTGCAAGGTACCACTTCTAGAAACGGAACGTTTGAAACGACGAAGAGCATCATCAATAGACTCGTTTTCGTGAACGATTGTCTTAGCCATGTGAGATCCCTCCTTCCATTTCTTGGCACACAAATATGTGCCACAACAATATAGTTAAATTATAGCTAAACGAGAAAAGTCGGTCAATAGTCGATTAACATTTTTCTAACTTATTTTGGTATAATTTAGGTAAACAATGAGGTGAAGATATATGACTGAAGAAAAGAAAGAAAATCAAAAAATCGTTAACTTAATTATTATCTCTGACTCTGTTGGAGATACTGCGTTTAACATGGTGCAAGCTGGTGCTGTTCAATATCCAGATGTGAAGTTTAATTACCGTCGCTATCCATTTATTACTAATCGTGAAAAACTAGAAAAAGTTTTCGACGAAATCACAGAATTTGAAAACGTATTAATTGCGTTTACATTAATTCACGAAGATGAACAATTAGCCGCAATCAAATTCGCACGTGAACATAATATGAAGTATGTAGACTTACTTTCAGGTGTAATTGAAAACATTCACTCCTTAACCGGTGAAGAACCAAAACACGAAATCGGTGCTGTTCACCACATGGGACAAAACTATTTCGACAGAATTTCTGCAATGGAATTTGCCGTAATGTATGATGATGGAAAAGATCCTAAAGGATTCTTAGAAGCAGACGTTGTTTTGCTTGGAGTTTCAAGAACTTCGAAGACCCCTCTCTCATTATTCTTAGCAAACAAGAATTTGAAAGTAGCTAACTTACCTCTTGTCCCTCAAACTCATATTCCAGATGAAATTTATAAAGTTGATCCTAAAAAGATTATTGGCTTAACTAATGACCCATCTGTCTTAAATGAAATTAGACGCCAAAGAATGATTGCTTACGGCTTAAATCCTGATACAACTTACTCAAATATGGATTCTATCAATGCCGAACTTGACGCTGCTAATAAGCTTTATAAGAAACTTGGTTGTTACGTAATTAATGTTGCACACCGTTCAATTGAAGAGACAGCTGCTTTAATTATGGAACACCTCGGCATCGATGACTATGCTAAATAATTAGTTTTATGAATGTATTTCAAAAGGCTTAACCTACAACTTATGTAGATTAAGCCTTTTTTACTTACGCTATTAAACTGGTTTCTGCTCCTTGAAGCGTCCATATACTTTATCAACTTCGCTTACGCTCATAAATGCATAAGGATCAGATTGAATAACAATATTATAAATATCAAACATATCATAACGATCAATAATTGTCATTAAAACAGTTTTTTCCGTATGACTATATGCACCTTCAACATCATGAAAGATTGTAATACCGCGGTGCATCTTGCGTTGAATTCCTTCAATAATATGTTTCGGGTGTTCGGTAACGATAAAGACTTGCATTTTTTGATGTTGCGTATAAACAGCGTCAATCACTCTACCATTAACAAAAATGTTCAAAGCCGTATATAAAGCTCTCGTCCAGCCAAAAACAAAACCAGCACAGATAACAATGATCAGATTAAAGAAAATGTTAATTTGACCGAAACTTTTACCAGTCTTTTTTCTTAAAATAATGCCTAAAACGTCTAAACCACCTGTAGAAATTCCTGATTTCAAGGCGATTCCTGTTCCAACACCATTAATTACGCCACCAAATAAAGCACAAATGATTGGATCGTAAGTAATCTTGATTGGAGCAATTACTCGCATCATAATCGATCCAAGTAACACGGCAATAATAGTAAAAATTGTAAAGCGATGTCCTATTTTACACCATCCCAAGATAAAAAGCGGAATGTTTAAAACAAAGTACATCACTGAGGTCGATAAGGTAAATGGCATGAATCGTTCTGACACTGATTGAATAATCTGCGCAAATCCCGTAATACCAGAGGCGTAAATCTTACCAGGTCCCCAGAAAAAGTTCAGGGCAACCGCAACCGCCAAAGCATAAAGAAAGGCAGCAGATAATTTCGAAATTAGATAGTGTCTACGAGACAGCTTTTCTAATTGACTCATCTTGATTTTCCTTTTTATATCAAATAATATTTTGCACTATCTATTCTAACAATCATTATTAAAAAATAAAGCTAATTCTAGTGCCTATTTAGCTATTATTTTTTCCAGTGCTTTTCAATAAATTGTGATCTGCCACCAGCTTCTTCAATTTGATAGCGCAAAGGGTCTTTTTTATAAAAATCTTGATGATATTCTTCTGCAGGATAAAAAGGCTCAGCAGGTTCAATTTTTGTCACAATTTGCTGATCAAACTTGTGCGAATCCTCAAGTTGTTTTTTAGATTCTTCGGCAATTTTCTTTTGCTGCGGAGAATTATAAAAAATTATCGGTTGATATTGACTACCACGATCCTGAAACTGTCCCATTGCATCAGTTGGGTCAGTCACTTGCCAATAAATATTAACTAGTTTTTGATAAGAAATAATTTTAGGATCAAAGGTTATTTTTACGGCCTCAACGTGTCCTGTTGTCCCAGTACAAACTTCTTCATAACTTGGATTCTTAACATGACCACCAGTATAGCCAGAAACAACACTAATGATGCCTGGGTAAGTGTCAAAAGGTTCAACCATGCACCAGAAACATCCACCAGCAAAGATAGCCGTATCATAGTGCGATTCTTTAGTGTTATCAAGGGACTTGGTTGCTTCCATTTTCTTAGCACTTCTTTCTAATTTTGAATAATTCTGGATTATTTTCACTATTTTTTCACTATTTGTTGAAAATTATTTTGTCTTCAATTGTTTTTTTCTTTCTACTATATAACTTTCAATGTTAGCTAAGTCTTCTTCAGTTGCTAAATTCAAAATGAAGCTTTTAGTGGTTGACCGTTTATTTATATACAATTTTCTAACTTTATTTTTTTCGTCCCATTTTTTATTTGCTTTAGCTCTTGCTTCTGTAATTTTAGCCATTTAAAACCAACTTTCTAATTAAATATAGTATGAATCCAATAAATAAAGCTATTCCTGCATAAGTATAGTATTTCTTTTCTTTCTTAGTCATGGTATATTTGAGATGGCAAAACGGTAAGACCGGAGCCTTGCCGTTCTTAATTTATTTGAAAAAGGTTTTGATTAGAGATTTAGCTAACTTGATGATTTCTGTTGCGGGAACTGACCAAGCGGCAATTGCTGTGTACTTAGCTATTTTCACTTGAGTTTCTCTATCAAGCCTTTTTTTTATTTTCCTTTTTTGCCATCTCATTTCCTCCTTTCAATTATTATAATACACGCTTTTGCGTACGCAGTCAATACAAATTATAAAAATAATACAAAAAAATAGCCACTCAGGAATTACCCAGAGTGGCTATTTGTGTAGGATTTAGAACGCACCTAGCCAGTCCTACTAAACTAGATTACGCTAGCTAAGCTCACGTAGAGTTCCTTAGCTTGGTCAAATCCATTATATCAAATTATTTAAATATTCCCCATGCTTCTGTACCAACTCGACCAACTAAGTATCCATCATGCCCGTTCTCGCGTGGTTGTTGTAACCATACACGACCAGCCGAATCACGCGACCAAGCATTATACTTAACCTCTGAACCTGCTGGAAGCGTAGCAATTAGTGTGCTTTGTATATTAGCACCCCATCTAAGGTTGATTGCAGCGCCAGTAATGAAAGTGCCATGTTCTTCATGCCAAGTCATGCCATGTACATCAGTCCATGTCTTAGGCTGTGTGGAAATATCAGCTGGTTGTGATACTGGTTTGTTTACATTAGCATCAATTTTTAAAGACTTAACTGCAATATTACCGTCCACACTCATGCCTTTCCAATTGTCAGTAAATTGCCAGACCGCTACCCCGTCCATTGATGGAAAGTAACCGAAATCTGGTACATTTGTAGGTGCTCCGTTACCTAGTGGATACGCTGCTACCCACAAACAATCAGGATACTTGGCTAGAATTCTAGAAGTATTAATTTTGTTTTTCATAAGATACGCGCCTGAATATAGTAAGGGTTTATAGCCAGCACTCACAATAGTATCCAAGAAAGCTAGAATTGCCGTCGTGTTAGCTTCACGATCTCCTCTAGTTTCGTTCCCACTTCCTTGCTCATAGTCACAAGCTAAAAAAGATCCTACAACCACACCTGCTAGCTTAGCAGAACTAATAGCATAGTTTCCTTCTTGCACAGCTACGCTAGCATTTGAGCTAAATCTTGCATAATGGTAAGCCATTGGTACCACATTATTTTGCTTAATACTATCCACCTGAGTCTTATCTTTGGGGTTGCGATAATCTAACCCCTCAGATACTTTCACAAGAACAAAATCAGCACCTGCATTTGTATATTCAGTAACGTTTGCATTATTAAAACTAGATACATCAACACCATAAGCTCTATTTTTAATTGTTTGTGTCATTTTTAAGCCTCTTTCTTTGAATCAACTACAAGTTTTTCATACTCGTGCTGAACAATATTTCTTACAGTAACTCTATCAATAGGAAGATTTGGATAGAGTTTTTGTAATTGGTAAAAGACCTCATCTGTTGCATCATAAAGTTTCTTTGAACCTTCTTTATCATCAAGGGATGCTTGATATATGGTAGCTTTCAATGCTAACACGCCGGCTGTTTCTAAGACTTTTGCAAGTTTGGGATGTGTGAGCGCCAATTTTTCCAATTTTTGTTTATTTAAACTATAGGCAGTTGCCATTCCTGCAATAAGCAAAACAACAATTGCCCAAATTAAATTAATGTCTAATCTCATTTTCGTAATTCCTCTCTCAATTTTTCATTCTCTTCTTGTAGATGCTTAACCTGTTTCTTGTAATCGTCACGTTCGCTTTTTAATTCTTCGACAATATCTTGGAAAGTATCTCGCTTGTTTTTATGATATGCGTTATATGCAGTTATTAGCACTCCTAAAAATGTTCCAAGAGCACCGATAATTAGGTCTATATGCAAGCGAAACACCTCCTAGCGATCATGAGCTACATGCAAAATCAAAAGAAAAAGGACTACATCGCCAATGACGGTGTGTCCCATTCTGAATTCAGATGTAAAGATAATGTGTCCTAATTGCAAGAATGCCAAGCCTAATACAATACCTCCACATACTACTAAAAGCGTACGAATTAATAAGGTATCGTCAGGTCTAAATGCAGTAGCAAAAAATAGCACCATGCCAACTAGCAAAATAAAAATATCTATTCGCCAGTCATTGAGCGCGCTTTGCAAATTAGGCGGCCAAAAGAAATAATGACGATCGTACCAAAGTGAGCCGCCAATAGCGATCATAGTTATTGCAATAATTACCTGAAGGTTATTAAGCTTGAGGTTGACTAAGTACCGTTTCAGCTTGGTCATAGTCCTCACCTGTGATTTCTTTATATCCTTCTTTGCTAAGAATGCCTTGCTGAACATAGCTTCGAAAAGTTAAGTTGGCTTCTTCTTTTTTACCGAACCATCCCCAGTTATATTGATTCTTCCATGATTCAATTAGTTCTCTTTGAACTTCTGCGATCATTGCTTGTAAATCCATTTTAAAATCCTCCTATTTTGATACTTCAGTATTGCTGGATTGAGATCTTTTACCCAAGGCAACCATCATTGCACTTAAGTTAGCCACCATTCTGTTAGTTTGTTGAACGGAGGCTTGAAGTTGCTCCATAACCTTATCGCCGGCTTCCGCACTTTGCAGAGTGCTTTTGTGGGCTTCTTGCAAGCTAGTAATACTTCCTTCAAGGGTCTTCAAGCTTTCGGTAACTGCTGTCAAACGTTGTCCGTAAGATTCTTCGCTGACGTCGTACCATTCGCCTTTCATCCAATCATATTTTGGAGACTTCAAGTTTGAATCAGGTGGAGTTACTACTAAAGGATATTGATTAGCTGTAATTTCATCAGTTGATGTAATTACCCTAAAAGGCACATCATCGTTTGACCAATAATAAGTCTTCATTGTTACAGCTGATGTTTTTTCTGTATTAGTTGCTGGTGTAGTAACTGGTTGAACATTTTCTGTTACGTTTTGTGCATTTGCAGTTTCTTCTGTCATAGTTAAATTCCTCCATAAAAAAATCCCTAACCATTTGGTTAAGGATTAAAAATATTAAATCGGTGTGTTAGTGTACTTATGCCATTGACCGGACCCATTATAAAGCTTACGGCCATAAAGGTCATCTCCCTCATATACAGTTTGATATTGAGTTTGACCATCTAAATTAGTGACCTTCAAAAATATTGTGTGACGATTGTCTGTTTTGTACGGCCCATTTTGAATAAGACAATTAACGAACTTTATAATTCCTGTTTCTCTATAAGCATTGCAGTCTACGGTTTGATTGCTGATAGTTCCTGATGGGCTATCATAGTCAACGCGGTGTTGAAACATAGTTTGTTGCATGGTAAAGCCTTGCAATCTATCAGATAGATCCGTAACGCTATTCATCATAGCGAATTGATTCCATTGCGGATATGAATTAGTAGTTTTAGAAACAGTTCTTACAAAACGTTCAGGTCCCTGGTCAACAGTCTGATAAATGGTGTTGTCATCATATTTAATCACAGTTAAATAGTACCATCGTTTTGTAGTATCAGGCCATGGTCCATTGATAGTGGCACAATTACCGATCTTATAAATTCCTGTATCCAGATAAGGATCACTATTTAAATTGATAGCCGTATTCAATGCTTGATCTGTTGGATAGCGATAATCGGTATGGTTTCGAACATCTCGATAAGCTCTGGCAAAAGTAGCTAATGTTGCTTGATCTACTAGCCCAGGCTTTCCAGCCTGTTCTACTGTCGTAGGACCTGGCTGATCGGTTTCAATATTATAGTCTCTAATAACATTCACATTTAGATCGCTTTTTTGTGCTACATCAGGCTTACTTCTAATATTATTCCAACCTACTGATCCCGTATAGTATCCATCCATATTAATTGCAGCTACTTCGTCACCATCAGCACGTCTAAAAGAAATGTGATTAGAATCATCATCACCTAATTGAATAGCTAAATCTAGATTGTCGCCGGCGTTGTTATCGCCAAAAATCTTGATGCTATCAGATGCACCATTCCATTGGATTCCACCAATATTGCCCTCATGAGCATTATAGGGACTTTGCGCATCCCAATTAATCCAGCTTCCCTTCTGCATGTTGCCACCAGATAATGACAATTTAGTAGCTAAATCGCCAGCATTTGTGATTCGTTGCCAGTCAGTAAAGGTATTGCCATTGTACCAGCTACGAACATATACCTGATTTTCCTTTTTAGCATGCAGCATTTGTGTTCCATTTTGCATGCCATCTGAGTTTACCGTTATATCAAACCATGCTGGTATTGGAGAATTAGCTATCCCATCAGTTCCCCTAGCATGGTACATTCCTGGAGTCTTTATGGTATTGAGATCAGTATTATTTTTTATGGCTACTATTGGTACATGCTCTTGAACGGGTTTTAAAAGCCAATTACCAATCTTCCAAGTAAAGTGGATGCCATCATTTAATCCGCCAGTGTTTAGTTCAATGAACACGTCAGTGACATTATTAGTATCAAAAGTAAGGCAAAACAATTCTTTATTGACTGGATCAGCTGGCAAATCTTGATAAGCCAAAATATTATCAGTATTATTTTTATCATAAACTGACACTCTAAACTTATAATCATTATCAGCTATCTTAGTTAATTGCTTTGAATTTTCCCATTCAAAGAACAATCTATACAAGGTATTAGGTGTCAAGTCGCTAACTTCTAGCATTGATCTTTCAATACCAGCAACACCAGTATAGTCATAGATATTCATTCGACTAACATCATCATAAGATATTCTAGCAGCAGCGATCATTTCGTTACTATTCCCCCACTGAGTCATATTAGATTTAAGCTGGATCCAACCTGGCTCAGAATTAAATATCCATTTTTTTAGTTCTAAATCTTTAGCAAAACTAGTCCAATCTATTTGGCCTAGACTTGCTCTTAGTTCGTTTACCTTGGCTTGAACTGCATCGGTTTTAGCATTCATATCCGGCAACTTCTTATTCATCAAGTCGGTTAACTCATTAATAATATTGCCAAATTTAGTTGTTAAATCCTGAACAGTATTATTTAAACTATTAGTTTTAACCTGCCATTCTTTAACAATTCGACTAAAAGTATCATCCCAAGAGTGCTGTTTTGCATTCCAATCAGCCTGATCTTTATCCAACACTTGCTTGGCATTATTTTTGACTGCTTGGATAGTGTCTTGGGCTTGTTTATCAATGTTAGCTTTATCACCGTTCCACTGACCCCATATCTGGTTCTTGTTATTCGTCCAGTCTTGGTTAATAGCATTTTGCGCGTTTCTAAATTGATTCTGAAAATCAGCACTCAAAGTATTGTACTGATTACGGAAGTTCTGCAATTCTTGATTTAATTGCTGTTCCGCTTTTTGCAATTCAGCCTTAAATTCACCATCAGCTTGTTTAATCAAGGCTTCCATCTGTTGCTTTAACTTTTCAAGGTCTGCAATGTAAGTCGTATTGTAAACCGTACACTTTAAGCTGTCTTTAACTTCAATGTAGAAGTCAGTAGTTGAATCAATCTTCGACCCATTAGATTTATCAATAATGTCAAACCAAGCCGTACCTCTTGCAGAATGAACTTGATCGTGTAACTGATAAGTAATATGCCCTATTCTTGCATCCACGATTTTGACGTTATCATCTGAAACAAACTTATTACCATCTTTATTTTCATTAAAGACGAGAGATTTATTTGTTAAATCGTATGGTGTTTCGTCAGGATTGAGAATAAACGATTCTAGTATTTCACCTTTATCACTATCTCTTACCTCCACTCGACTTAGATTGGTTGTTTGTTTGTTCGTGCTGAGCGCTACTGCTTGGAGCATTCTGTTCGCCTCCTTTCAACTGATCCCGCATTCTAATTTCATGTTGTAGTTCCTCAATCACAACATCTTTTCTGAAATTTAAAAGCTCTAACCGAGCAATTTCGTTTAGAGCTTTTGTTAAAACAGCATCATTATTCATTTATTTCACCTCATATCTAATGAATTCGACCACCACGTTGTTGACGTATCCAAGCAATGTCGGAAGCATATAAGTATTGATTTCCAATCCTGAGCACTCCCCAATTTTGATCCCAATCAAGAGCAACTTTTTCTTTGCCAGGTGCTGTGCAAGAAAAGCCATGGTCGCCCGACATAACTGCAACTTTTCCATCGCCACCAATTGAACGAATGTAAGAATCCCCATCTACTGTGATACCTTCAAGCTTAACACCTGTGATCGTACCACCAGTAATTCTTTCAGCAATTAGCCGACCTTGACTGTCTATGGCACTTCTAGCAACTCCATCGCGTCCAACGTATTCCAAGCCTTCAGCATTAAATCGGAGATAACCTCCTCCATTACTCAAAGCTCTTAGTTCAGTTGGCTTCTGCCAGTTAGGATACGCAGTGATTTCACCACCGCCACCACCGGCAATCCAGTTGTGGACGTCTTGAACCGTCGTGTTTATGGAAGTAATCATGCTTTGCAATCGATCATAGCTATCTCTCCAAGCTTGATCGTCAATACTAAGTTGCCTAGTTAATTTAAGCAATCCCGCTTTCTGGTCTTGATCCTTTTCTTCCATAACTTGCTTTAGTTCCCCAAACAAGTGAGTTGCTCTCTTAGTAGCTGTAGTCGTATTTTTAGCTACCATATTAGTTACAAAATTGTTTAAGGCATGATCATAGCTGATAGGTAATTGACCGATCGTAATACTGGTAGCAATTTCTCTAACTGGATCCCAAGTTATGGAAGTGCATTGAGCTTTTTCAAAAATTCCTACCTCATCGAATAACACACTCACATAATCATATAAGTCAACTTGAGTTAATTTTTGATACTCGCCTTGCATTTGCTCATATGAAACAGTAAGCGAAATATTTGGGTAACCGATCCTGTATTCTTTCATATAAGCTTTAGCAACTGCTAGCAACTTGTTCTTATCATTACCAATTCCATAAGAAGATAAATCTACTGCTTGTACTCTCAAAGGTGCGTTAGTAATCCGTGCATATTCAGAAACTAGCACTGTTTCGTCTAATTCTAAAGTTTGTTCTGATACCTCAGGCTCAGCATTCGAATCATCTTCACCTGGTGCTACATCTGTGGCATGAGCGAAACTGAAGAAATCTGAATTAATCCATTGATTAGTTCCAACTTCATAAAAGGTTTTACCTTGACTAGTTGACTGCGCTGTAATTCTTAGTAAACTACCTAAGCTATAGTATTTTCCGGTTGGACTTATACCACTTGGATCACTATATACAGGAACTTGTGCAGTTTGCTGAATATTAGCTTTTTCTGCATCATCTTCTTTATATTCAACTGTTCCAGGTTCTTTAAAGCTAACATTATCGCCAGATTTAACCCAAAGCTGATGGCCATTCTGCTGACCAATGTGATACCACTTAGTGCCTTCAGAGTCAGTTGAAATATCATAAATCGGATATTGACCTTTATTATTCCAGCTAATTACGTTTCCTGTCCCACCAGGACCCGACATCACTGTTACATTACCGTTAATGCTTAAACGGCCATAGGCTTTTTGCGTTGCATAGTCCCCAGTCTTTGATAAGACAAAATATTGAGATGAAATCCATTGCGTATCTCGATTGCCTAAATTGTACCAAACAGTTCCATCGATATCTTTAGCCTTCCAATAAATCTTATAGCTAGAGCCATTATTCAAGTATTGTCCGCTCTTATGACCTCCAAAAGGTGAAGTATAAAGTGGCACTTGACCAGGACCTGCGTATGAAACCGTACCAACACCGTCATTCTTAACAATTATGCCTTGAATATCATCACCCACTTCAAGAGTTCCCTGAGCAGTGATCTTATTAACTACATAGTTACCTGACTTGTCAAATGTAATCAAACTGGCTTCAACCCAACCACCTGTATCAGTCTTATACCAGATATCATTATTGAGCGTTTGCTTATCAGTCTTCGCAACAAACTTTAAGTATTCGCCATTCCTGATACTGTTTACAGGGGTGTGTCCTTTATATGGGGTACTAAAAAGGTTAATTGTACCGTTAGCCAAATATTGAACTGTGGCTTTTCCATCAAATGGTTCTCCGTCTGGCTGTGGTTGTTCTTCAGGAGAATAGGTAACATAGGGCATGATTGCATTGTAAGTGTCACTAATTGTTTCATCCCTAGTGATTGACTGCATATTACGACCATACTTAATTACTACTCCTTTATCTTTACCTGCATGTTTCAGCATTGTTAGATAATAGTTATTAAACCTAAATTCTCCATTGTATAAAGCTTCCATTGTGTTAGTGGTTTGATCCCCAGCTTGGTCAGCTCCAAAAATAGCAGCATTAGCATTACCTAACTCTTTAAAGTTCCAGCCTAAGTTTGCAACGGTAGGAATATCACTAGCAAAACCTAACCCTGAAACAGGCCATGCCAAAGCATCGCTAATTAAATCAAATGCTCTATTCGGCCCAGCATGTGCTTCACTGATATCCTTTTTGAGAGGAATATTCGATAAATCAGACCAGACATGATTAGCAGTAATTGAAATTGAAGTCATACTCTTAGATACGTCTACAATTCTAAATTGTTGATTTCTTTCATCATCTTCTAGTCCCATATCAGCCACAATTACCATGCCCTCAGTTATGTCTTTGCTTAAAGATGCATTAATCGGATAAGTCATTGCTAAAGTAGGTATCTGATTTCTATTTTTAGTAATTGAAATAGTAAGTAAATCCTTAAGTGATCCCAGACCTTCAGTATTAAAGTCAGAAATATATGTTTCATAAAGTCGAGGAATCATACAATTGCTCGCCTCCATCTTGGTTGATATTCAAACTTAGAATAATTACCTGATAGTGAAATACTATTTTTACCGGGTATTAATTCAGGGTACTCATGATTTGGCAAGATTGCTCTACTAGTTCGCAACTCTGTCATTGATTTGTAAACCAAACATTTCTCACTATCTATAAATAATTCATTATCTATATCTTTAAATTGATAAGCTAAACCATTAATCGTCAAAGTAAAGTCTCCATTACCTACGATATGAAAAATAGGTAGTGAATTCCATTTAGTAGGATTATAAACTGGACTACTTGGTACGTTTTGATAATTAATAGCTTCATCATTAATTAAAAAAGGTTTGCATGCTAAGCTCATAGTAACGTTAGCCCAAGTTTCATTAGTTGGAGTAACAACAGGGCTTTCACTTACAAAAGCTTCCCAGTGCCAGCCTTTAAACGGTTCAAAGTAAAATGGCTCATACTTTACAAATTTATCTTTACAAGTCAGCCAGTCTCCGAAGTCCATGCCCCAAGTAAACCAATCTTTATAGAAAGTCGGGCGCTGAACAACAAAAGTAATTTGTTGGGTTATGTCTGTATAGCTCAAATTATCATTGATATATGAACCATTTACTCCCACAACTGACGTAAGTGAAACATTCCGTTTGGTAGTAGCTTGAACTAATGGATAAACTACCATAGCACCATAGTAATCAGAACCTGTTCCATGATAAATTAATCTACCTAATGACACTTATACCCTTCTTTCTATTAATTGAATTCAATCGCATTCTTGCATTTACAACTTCGGTAATTGAATTACCTAAAGCTTGTTTATCTACATTTATGCTAGTTTCAACTGTTGCGGGAGCTGTAAGAATAGCAGTAAGTAAATCGATAATCTTATCAAGCTTTTCGCCTAAACTTCCAGTATTCACAGTAGTTGGTTGAATATTGTCTCTAGCTGCAACAATTGCAGCAGTCTTGCCAAGCAATTCGTAAGAACGACTAGATTTAACTGCTGATAATGGAATAGCCATTTCTGGTCCAGCTTCGCCAAAAATAGAAGGTTGGTTAGCAATTCCACCATTTGCATATCTTGCATGACCAGTTGGTCCCCAACCTGCTCCAAAGTGAATATCATTGCGCCAATTAGAATCATTGAATAAAGCAAGCAATTGATCCCAGCCATGATAAATATTTCCATGGCCTCTAACTTTATATGCATTAAAAGTTCTTGTCTTATATTGCAATAATCCACGAGCTGGACCAGAACCGTCACCATCTGGATCAGCTCCTGGCTGTACAGCGCTAGGATTGCCTCTAGATTCACCAGCAATCATTGAAATAATCTTTCTGATTTCTGTTGGAGTAACTGAGGTATGCATTGTTTCAGCAGCCTTTTTAATGTCTTCGCCCCAACGATCAGCCCCTGTACCATTCGGATCTTTCTCATCGCCACCAAGACCAAACAAATCACCAATCTTGCTAATGAAACTAAAGAATCCTTTCAGTGGTTTCAACCCTTTAATAAATTTCTCTAAACCAGAGTTTGCTTTGACGTCTCCATCTCCACTCTCATTCTTTAAACCAGGAATACGGCGATAGCTTACTGCTCCTTCCTGGAAGTCTGATATCTTTGCCATACCTATACCAGAGCTTGGATTCATTGCCGACCAAATCTTTCCACCACCGGCATAAACACCAACGTGGTTACGACCTCCAGGTCCAAAGAATACTAAATCTCCGATTTGTGGATCTTTAACTGCACGTGAAGCTGAATACTGATCTCCAGAATAATGAGGAAAGCTTTTACCGAATGCTTTCTCTAAGGCATACTTAACTAATCCTGAACAGTCGAATGAATCTGGTCCTTCGGCACCCCATACATATGGTTTATCTTTACCATATTTTTCAACAGCACCTAGTAATCCTCCTTCTGCTTCACCATCAAGAGAACTAGATACCATATTCCAAAGAGTTTTCCAAAAGGCACTTACTTGTTTCTTACCTTTATCAAATCCTTTGGTAATCATAGTATGAAATGCACCACGAGATAGGCCTTTAACACCAGTCCATTTAAAAATACCATCTAAGTACTTTTGTGGACCAGAGACAATCTTTTTAGCTAAATCAAAGAACTTCTTCATGCCATCCATAGTGTTCTTAGCCCATGAACCAATGCCACCGAAGAAGTTACCTACGTTCTTGCCAATATTGCTAAAGAAACTACCAATACCACCATTTGCAAAGCGAGCAATCCCCATAGCATTCATTAAGTTCTTAGTATCAGTTGCATTAAGAATTTCATCACCAGGCATAAGCATTGTAGTAGTATTTCGACCTTGGAAAATACCAAATTCTCCAGTTGCTGGACGGTAAAGAGCTTCCTTATTGCCAGTTTCTGGTGAATCATTACCATCATTAACCATTGCTAATGTTGGTTCAGTAATCGCTCTACGCTGAGATCCAAAATAGCCAGTACCAGTAGCAAAGTGGGGGAGCTTTTTGACAGTAGAATGACCGCCACCGAAGAAGAAGATTACATCGTTAACGGCACCAATACCGCCATTAACTATATCAATCAAGCCGTTCATGGCATTTTTGCCTAACTTATGCATAGCCTTCCACATGTTAGAGAAGATACTATTTACTCCTTTAGATAAATTAGACCAGCCTTTTTGCCAATTTTTGCCAAAATTGCTGAACCATGAATTCATGTTTCTTCCCCACTTAGAAGAATCAGATTTCATATCATTCCAGGTGTTACTAGTATTACGTTTTATATCATTCCATTTATCTGAAAAGCCTTTTTTAAGCTTATTTAGACTGTCCCTTGAAGTAGCTTTTAAAGCTTCAAACAAGTTTCCATGATTTTTCTTTAAGTTTCTAGAAAAATCATCATAAACATCTAGTTCGGCCTTATGATGGTCTTTCCATTTTTTTCCTGCTTCACTAGCGTAATTTTTAAGATTGCCAAGTAAATCTTTTGTGCCTGATTCTGCACCTTTCTTGACGCTCTTCCAAATACTATCAGCTGATTTATTGAGCCCTTTCCAGTGAGAACTCCATGATTTTTCGGCTTTCTTCTTATAAGAATTAAATGACTTAGTTAATCCTTTAACTCCATTATCATAATTTTTCTTGGTATCTTTAGCCCAAGACTGAACACCTTTCTTGGTAGACTTCCAATGCTTGTCCCAAGACTTTTTAAAGTCTTTAGTCCATTTTGAGGTTTGCTTACTGATGTCCTTATAAGCTGTCTTGAATAACGTACCCTTTTGAAAAGCCTTGACGTATTTATTCTTAGATAAATTCTTAAAGGTATCGCCAAAACTCCTATTAAACTTCTTAAAAAAGTTGTGCCCATTTTTAAGGAAAGTCTGATAGCCTTTTTGAATATTAGGTCCTAGTTTCTTAACAAAACTTTTGGAGTCTTTAACTGTTTTATCTAGATTTTTCTTAGAATCCTTACCAAATTTCTCAAAACCTTTACCGACTTTCTTCCAGTAATCATTCCAAGCTTTTTGCTGTTTCTTTTGGTTTTGTTCTCTAAGCTTATCAGCTTTTTGCCATTCTTTTTGAGATTTCTGGTTAGACTTTTGGACGCTCTTCCACCAATTGCCAATGCCTTTGTTCATTTTTCCGAAAGCATCTTTAGTAGACCAGCCTAAGTTTTCAAGCGACCAGAAATTTTTAGGCGGCTTTTTAGATTTCCAACCATTCAAAAATTCTTTGGTTGCTTTACCGCCCCAGCCACCAGCTACCTTACCAATCTGAGAACCGATTGCTGCACCAGCAGGACCACCAAAGAATAAACCAATACCGCCACCAATTGCAGAACCTATTCCTTTTCCTGCATCTTGGTATTGCTTCATTGATCCTTTCTTATCTTTGAATGCAGATAGGATAGATGAACCAGCATCTAAAGCAACACCTACACCTGCTACACCAGTAGCAGCTTTACCAGCTGTTGACAAGCCACCAAATCCACCAGCAGATTTTAAAGATTGAAATGCACCGCCAAAAGACTTACCAGATAACGCATTGCCAGCTAAAGATTTAATTTTGCCAAAAACAGTTGAAGCAGTAGAACCTAATTTAGCTAATGCGGCTTCTGGTCCTTTCAGTTCTTTAATTGTATCTAAACCCTTAAAGCCTGCATGAAGTGCCTTAACCCCTTTATAAGCTTTAACACTACCACTAGCAATTGAAAATAAACCACTTGTAACTGGTTTCAAAGTCTTAATTGCTGCAATAGCAATAATTGCCTTAGAAATCCATTGAATCGCTTCTTTATTTTTAGCTAAATTATCTAATACCACTCTTAATTGTTTCAGAGGGTCTTTCGACTTTAAAGCATTCTTACTAGTTAAACCAAAGGCTTCAGCAATATCAACAATTATTTTAGAAAGAGTCTTCCAAGTATCTATTGCAATATCTTTGGTAATGGACATAAGATCAGACCCAATACCTACAATATCGCCTTTATGCTTGGCAATGTAGCCTAATGCTTGCATTCCAAGTTTAGCAACTTTTTGAATTGCTACACCAAGCATTTCAGCACCATCTTGTACTGGCTTTGACTGCATTAAGTCAGCTAACTGTTGCATTCCTGATGTCTTCACATCAAATAATGGTTGGGCCATTTTAGCTTTTAAGCTATTCCACGAATCCTGCATTGACTTTGCAGCTCCGCCTTGGGTTTTTCTAAAAGCTTCAAAAGCCTTACCACCATCTTGACCAGCTTTTTCAACTAACTCTTCAAATTGTTTAGTTGACATTTTGCCAGAAGCAACCATCTTACCAAATGCTTCTTCTGACATTCCAGCTGCTTTAGACAAAGCCGCACCTAATCCCGGCGCTTGCTTACTCATTCTTTGCCATTGCATTGCTGAAACTTTAGAGCCACTAAGAGCCCTAGCCATCGCACTTGATAGCCCAACCATTTCTCCAGAAGTCATCTTAGTCGCATCCCCAATGGTTGCAATACTTTTAGACAAAGCTAAAGTATGCGACAAATTACCATTAGTTAAACGATTCATATTTAACTGTAGCTGATGAACTTCGTCCCCAGTCATTGCAGTATTAGACTTCAAATAGCCCATTTGATCTACTAAGATCTGAGTATCATTTTTATTTTTACCTAATCCAGCCCACTGTGCTCGAACTTTACCAATTACACCATCAAGCTGCATACCTGATGTAATAGTTGACTTTAGTCCAGAAGTTAATGAACTAAAACCCGAAGAAACAGCATTGCTTAAAAGATTTGCACTAAAAATCTTTTTAAACAAAGAATGCGTCTGTTTAGCTTCTCCATTGACTCCAGTAATTTTAGATTTAAATCGATCAAAAATTGATGGATTGGCTTTCTTCATCTCTGAAGATAAGCCCGACATTTCAGATTTGGTTTTAGCTAAGCTTGTGGCCGTCTCATCTACACGTACCTTCTGACGTCTATATGCTTCACTAGATTTACCAGCTTCAGAAGCAATCTTAGATAATTCATTAGATTGAATTTTGTAAACTTGATTTAGTTTGTCGTATTCACGTGATAAACCAGATAATTTAGCCTTATTAGCTTCCTCATGCTTGCCTTCTGCTTCAAGTCTTCCAACATAAGCATTACTTGACTCAGTAATTTTTCTAAGTTCGCTTTGTGCGCTTGCTAATCCTGACTTGTAGTAATCAAGCGAGTTACGAGCTTTTTCTTGTTGCTGACTTAATTTAGCAATTCTTGTAGTAGCATTAGCAACATTACGTTCAGCCGTAGCAATTTCTTTCGAATATCTTTCGTATTCGTTGCGGCCTTTTTCTGTGGTTGTATCAACCTTGGCTTGAGCTTCTTTTAAGCTGTTTAATTCAGATTTATTACGTTCTAATAAAGATTGTTGTTTCTTTAAAGTATCGCCTAAGCCTTCATACTTAGCTTTTGCAGCTCCCAGTTGATCTCCAGCTGATTTTAGTTCGGCAACTTGTGCTTTCCATGCACTAGTAGCAGAAGATACCTCACTTTTTAAAGATTTAAGGGTTTGAATCGGCTGTTCGCCATCAAGAGAAATTCGTGTATTAAAATCGCCAACCGGTATTTTTCCCGCCATTATTTAACCTCCTTTCTAGTTTTTCCTTGCGCTAATTGACTTAATGCCCATTCACTAGCATCTACTGGACGATCTTTACGGCTTTGAGCTTCCATAATTTGTGCCCAGCGATCTGTGTCAAATGCTTCTATTTCATTGGGTGAAACATGACCATTAACAATAGCGTCTTGTTCGGTGTAATCAATATCTTCGACAAATTCTGACCAGAATTTATTTATCTCCCACAGAGTGACTTTTCTTGTCAGAGTCAGAAGCCTCCGAATCTTCTTTAATGTCCAAAATTGCAAAAACTAAACGTTTGGCAACATCAGCAATGTCATCGGTATTTAAATCTTGATTTTCAAATTTTTGCTTTCTGGCTTTGGTATTAATCCCAGCTAGATCTTCAATAAAAGCTAAGTATTTTTCTGTAATTTTAAGTTCAGTTTCAGAAGTTAAAGTAACTTGGTTTACTTGCGGTGAAATTGCTAAAGCAACTGCTTCAACTCTCATATCCCAATAATCAGGATCAGTTGAACCAAATCCTGTTCCGTACTTATCTTCTAGCCGTTCTAGTGTACGTTCATCTTCTGATTTAGATTTATCAAGTTTTTGTAGAATATTCATGTCTCTAATTGCACTAGAGAATTTCTTTTGTGCATCTAATTGAATTTCAGAAATATCTTGATTAAGCTGGCCGGCTTTTCTTTTCATTCCGAAAGTATGATCTACTTCAATGGGTTTTAAGCCTAACTCTTTGGCTTCTACAGTGATTTGTGTCATTGTCTATTTTCCTTTCATATAAAAAAAAGCAGGATTCGAACCTGCTTTATTTGTTCCTACCTCTCCCTCCCTGCTTTCACTACTTAGAAGGTGCTGGATTTGGTGTTGATGTTTGCTGGAAGCCATCAACTATATATGCCAACATTGCTTCTTCGCTCTTCCAAGCTGGATCACGATCAGGATCGCCAACAAAAATTTGATAAAGCAAATTATCAGTTGGACGAGCTTGGGGTGTAACAGTAAAACTATCGTGAACTGTTACAGGACTTGCTGCATCAGTTTGCATGTTTACACCACTACCAGGGGTAAAAGTACAATAAGGAAAAGCGTAATAAACTGGAAAGCCATGATTTTCAGAAATAGCAATATATGCTCCTCTGAATAAGCGTTTATCAGCACGCTTATATCCTCCATGGGTTTCATCTCTAGCCATCCCTTGCATTAATGAAGCAATATCAAAAGGCATGTCATTAGCTGCAAAGATACATGAGATATTTTCCACACCAACTTCACTCTCAGCGGTGGTATTAGAACCATAAACTTTTTGAATAGTTGGATTCAAACCTGTGATGTTACTTTGAGTAGTACCTCTCGCAGTTTTTAGATCAGCTTGAAAAATACCTTGGGCCTTGTATCGACCATACTTTTTAAATTCATCAAGTGTTTTTAACTTTGCATCATCGTCTTCAGGAGCGACGATTGCTCTCGCAAAACCATTTAATTCCATTAATTTAACTTCCTTTCATAATTGCGTGTGAAATGGAAAGTAAGCATAGTTTCATCTATTTCAGGATCAGTTCCTTCATCTGGTCCATAGCTTACTTGCCATTCAGGCACTAAAAAAGACACAATCGAATTCTTGATCGTGTCTAAATTAGCTGTTTTATTTTCTATACCAATAAAAACTTGAATTTCTAATTCTTGAACTTCTACAGTGGGAATATTTGAGCCATAACCGGCATAACTTCCAATAACTGGAGTAATCAGCAAATCAGTTTTAGTATTATCAATCTTCCCTGTTATTCGCTTTTTATAATAACGATCTACCCCGGGCACTTTATTTAAAATAGCTTGATATGCGTCATTTATCGCTGTCATGGTTCATCACTTCCTTAAATGCTCTTAGTTCAGCTTCTTTAACTGATTTCTTCGCTTCTTGTTGCGCCTTGTCGTAAAAATGCATGTTAGCATACCTTTTTTCAGACATATGGTGCTGACCATTATTAACAATTTTAGCTAAGAAGTCATAATATTTACCTTCAAAACCAACATCTGTATCTCCAGTATGAGTTTTATCAGCTGTATAACCAGCTTTATACGTAATGCTATCTTGCAAGTGCTTAGTCTTTCGGTGTGAATTGCCATGCTTAGCATTAACATGACCAGCAGAGCGCCCTCTTCTGTAAATCTCATTGCTTCGTGGCGTGCGATCATGCAATACCTGACTAAAAGCTTCGGCACCTGCAACGGTAATTTTTGCCTTATCTTCAGGTGACAATTTCATACTCTGCTCTACTGAATCAACCCAATTATCTAAAAACTCCCCCATATCTTTAGCCATGATCTGCAACCTTCTTAACAGTCACTAAATCATAGCTTGTGGGAGAGTTCTTTTCATCTGGATTTATATGAACAACCTCATACATCTCGCCATTAACTCTTGCTCTTGAGATTTGATCCCAGAAATTATCTAACCGATGTCTTACAGCATACATTCGCTGGTCAGCTAAATTAAGCCCCTGAGCTTGAATAATTTGAGTCGTGTTCAAACTATAAGGAATTGCTAAAGTCGTCCATAAGACTGTAATTGAAGGAATTGGATTATCATTTTGGTCGTACTCAGGTTCATCAGATTCCTTACCAAACTCAATCTTCTGATTTTGTCTGCTCGGATTCAGTATTCTTACCATCTTGATCCTCCAATTCCTTAGCATATCTACCTCTAAGCTGACCAATGACTGCATTTGTTACAACATCCACAGTGACTACAGCACCAGATGTAATGCTAACTGGATTCTGTACATAAGAAACTGCTAAAGCATTACACACTAAGGTATACAATGGTTTATTGTCTTTAGAAGTATAGAAATCCTCTAAGTCTGTACCAATTGCCCCCTGAACATAACTTTCAGCCGCAATTAAGGCGTTAGACATACGATTCTTCAAGCCTTCATCTAAAGAATCATCTTCATCAAGATATCCTAATGACCTCTTAAGGCCATCAGTGATCTTAAGATAAGCGGTCATTAAGAATCACCTCTACATACTAATTATTCCCTTGTTCACTAGGCTTAGATTGTACTGTTACGCTTTGAAACAAAGCTGGTTGACTTGCAATCTTATCAAATGAACCAGATACAATAGCCTCATCATCCCAAATTTTGGTATCAAATCTTATCATTGCACGAATAGCAGTTTGATTTCTCTTAAAGGCCTTATCTGCAGTATTACTTGTAAGTAATGATGCTTGTTGACGGTCATACAAATGAATAAATTCTTTAAAGTTACCTAAATAAAAGGGATGACTTTGATATTTACCTTGAGCTGTCGTATTATTCGGCAACCAAGTATCTTCAATAACTCTTACATTAAAGTATTGCATTCCATCCATGTTAAACACTGATTGTAAAGTACGAGGATCAGTTTTCATTGCTCTCGAACCATCAGACATACGCACCTTTGCAAGTTCCATAAGACCCGACTTATTGGTTACAAGTGTCGCTCCAGACCATAGGGCCATATTTAATTGCCCAAGGGTGTCAATAATATCATCCAGCTTGGTAATAGTAGCTTTCTTTTGTGAATTTGGAAGCAATTTAAGGATCTTATCGTTATAAGTAACCACCTGCTTACGAGCAATATGATCATTAAGCCAAGCCAAAATGTTAGCATCTGAATCTTGAATTAAATCATTAGGAGCATAGAATATATCCCCATAATCGTGAATTTGATATGAAATTTTTCTTGCTGATCCATAATCACCTTCAGACATATCTTTATCTTGCCAACCATAATTTGAGTCTGTTTGAGAAGAGTCGTCTTTAATGTCATCCATCTGATCCATTGGCTTAATTTCAGAAAATTTCTCAACATTTCTTGTACCATGATCAGTTGCAACATTTTCAACAGTAACCAAGTCACGTAAGTCATCATACTGACGCATTAAAGTATTAATTTGAGTTTGTTGATCGTCCGGAATAGTTAATCCAGCTGATGCTTCATCGCTATCAGAAGATGTTAAAGTATCAAGATACTTCATTGGATGCTTTAGCATATCTCTAAATCCATTAGCAAAATTTGATTTAGACTCATCTTTAACAACCTTTAATGGCTTTTTAACAATTTGTTGAGCTTTCAAGTTAGTTCTAGCATCTTCATAAGCCGATTTAGCCAACTCTTGATTCATCTTGGCATTCTTTAAACTTTCATTTAACTTGGTAACTTCGTCTACAGAGTGAGAAGATTCATCTTTACCAAGATCAATAACGATTTGTGCGCGCTTATCTTCTAAGTCTTGCACTTTTTGACCAGCCACATCAAACGCGTCTTTTAATTGATTGATATTCATTAATCTTATTTTTCCTTTCCAAATAAAATAGCCAACTTCTTTTGAAGTTGACCATCATTCTTTTTGTTTTCTTTTGGTAGAGGTTTAACGACACTTTCGGTCGATTTATCATGAAGCAAATTCTTAACTTTTATAATCATTTGATTACTTAATACTGGTACACCATAGGCATTAATTACAGCAGGTGTAGAGTTTTCTTCAAACATAATCGCATCAGCAAAGCCATTAATAACTGCTTCTTTAGCATTCATCCACGTAGTCTTGCACATCATTCGATAGACATCCTGTTTGTCTATCCCTGAACGCTTGGAATATAAATCTACAAAAGCCGAATCAAGTGAATTTAAGCTCTGCAAAGCACTGGCCACATCATCGACATTTCCATCAACTCCTGTTGAAGCTCTATGAATCATCAGTTGCGCTGTTGGTGCCATTTCAACTCTATCAGCTGCTAATGCAATCCAAGAAGCAGCAGAACAAGCTTGTCCTACAATCTGTGCAGTAACATTACCTTGATACTTTTTTAAAGCAGTATATATTTCACTTCCAGCATCTACATAACCTCCAGGAGAATTAATTTCTAAAGTAATGTCTTGACCATTAGCATCATTTAATGATTTGGAAATATCACTTGGAGTAACTACCTCATAACCAAACCAGCTATAAACTTCGGCCATGTCATTTGGTGTTACCATCCCCTTCACTGGAATTGTTACCATTATTCTCACCTCCCTTTTGTTGAATCAATTGAATAGCTTGCTGAGGCTTATTTTCTGGATCTGGCAAGTCATTAGGTAAATAACCAGAATTTTGCAAAATAAACCTAGCCTGGTTTCCGGCAATTGTCCCATCTTTGGCCAAACTTGAAATAGTATTAGCATATTGATCTCCCATTGCATCAATTGCAAATCGAATATCAGCAGAAATATTAGCATGCAATTTTGTATTAAGTTCACTAACAATTGCTTGTACATAGCGATTTAATGATTTAGCGTATTGACCACCAATTTGAGTAATTGATGATTGCTGATCGCCTGCACCGTTTAAATAGCTATCAGGAACTCCATAGACTTTAGCAATTTGTTCTCTTGTCCAATCAACTTGATTTAATAACCCAGCAATATTTCCTTTCATTTCTAATGGCTTATATTCTTCTAAGGCATCAATCACTACTGGCCCGTCAGATTCATGAATCTGTTTTGAAATTTCCTTTGATCTTGCAATTCTTGTCTTAGCATCAAGTAAACCACCATGTTGAATGCTTAATACCGCGCTAGCAGTAACAGACTGCTTTAATGCTTTCAAAGTCAAAGCATTAGAAGCATCTTTGATCTGCTGTTCGTTAACTAAAGCAGAAAGTGGTGAAATTCCTGTTTTACCTCCATTTTTTGAAAGCAATCTAATGTGAATAACATCTGATGACGGTACATTCTCCATATATCCAAGATCTGGCTCATCAAAATTAATGTTATAAATCAAGCCTGAGCCATCTTGTAGTAACATTGGCTGTACTTGTGAAGGTCTCAAATACTCCCAGGATAAATCAACGCCATTAGCATTTTTATGCCTATACGCATAGCAATTTCCATCTAGTAAAAGTTGTGCAAACATCCCTTGCCAAAAACTATAGCCATTAGTTGTTACACTTGGATTGCTAATAATCGATTGCGATCTATCAGAATCAGCGGTATATCGAACCATAGCCAAGTCTCCTGATAATTGCATAATTAATGAAAAAATATCAGAATTTTTAAGTGCTGTATCAGCAGAAACATATTTTTGGGAACCGTCACTATTAAAAAAATTAATCCAATAAGGATCATTTAATGTGAATCCTTGAGAATGAGATGATTTATTTAGTTTAAGTAGAGGCATTATTTACCACCTCCTTTCTCACCGCCTGCTGCGATAAGCTCAACTAAATATCCAGAAATTAAAAAGGCTACACCGCCAACGATGTAACCTAATGATTCATTAATCTTAAAAGCTCCAAAAGTAATTGCTGCAAGACCAAAAAAATAAAGAATTACGTCAATATACTTCCAAAGCTGTTCTTTTAATTTAGTAATCAGTGTTCTCACCTCCTAATAGTCCCGAATTAGGGTTTTTAAACCAATCCAGAACTTGTTGTTCTGTCATTCTGTCTATTTCACTGTCTTTATTATTTAAATCAGCATTTTCATCAAAGTAATACATTCCTTGAAATAGTGCATCAATTAATGCATCTACAACATCGATTTTCAAGGTTGCCTTGTCTTTATCTACTTGAATACCAATTTTATCCGCCTTAATTACTGCATTAAGTAAAGCTTTCTGCATAACCGGATCATTAGGAATAGATACCTTATGAGTTACAAAAAGCTCCTGTAAAAACTTAGTAGGATTTGCAAGAGCTGACGTTCTTTGCTGAATATCCATAATGTACCAATCAGTGTTTACATTAAGTGATTCAGTAATATTTTTAACCTGATATGATCCAAAGCGGTCATAACCAAAGAACTTAACTTTTAATTGGTGCTGTTCTACATAGTTTAGCAACCATCTATAAATCTGCTCTGGGTTGATAATGCCTTGTGGGTGTGCTGTAATCGTACAATATTCAGGATATTGACGATATGCAATTCCATCTTGTTTCTCTTTTGCTTCAATACTTCCTGCATGTTGCCAAGGGATAAAACTATGCTGTTCTAAATGGAATTTTCCATCTCCATAAGGATAAACAAAACTTAGCGCTGTGTTATCTGAAAACATAGAGTAGTCAAAGCCGATAAATACTTCTTGACCATCAATCTTAAAATCATCATCTACCGCGTCCTCAACGTCTCTTAAATTTAAATAGCTATCAGTTGATTGTTTTAGCCATAGATTTAGGTTCTTAGTTTGAAAGTCTGAAATATTACCAGTTAGCAAATCGCTATCGCGCTTGTCTTTTAAGCCGTTCATCAAGCCGTCGTGTTGATCCGGTAAATCTAAGAGAGGATTGGATTTCACCCATGTTTCAGGCTTGTAAGTTTCATCTAAGCTATCTTGTGACCAAATTAATCCTAGATAGCTATCTGCATCCCTTTTCCAATCCTGCTCCATTGCTTGAATAACCATTTTTTGATCTTCATGAAATGGAACTGTTGGATCAGGATAAGAAGTAGAAATTTGAATAAATTGATGATTTGGAACTTTAACCTGACCAGAAATAATCTTGCTCACAGTTTCCCGTGATTTAACTTCACCAATCTCGTCAAATATAGCCGTTCTAAAGTGATAAGAATCATATTGTCCTGCTTCAAGACTGATTGCCCGCAGAACATTATTATTTTTCTTCATGATAATTTGATCTGACTGAATATACAGATTTACTTCACTTGCGTAACTTTTAAAAGGCTCACTTTGAATGATTTTTCTCATCATTGAAGCGACATAGCCAAATAACTTCATAGTTTGCTTAAAATTGATAGAAGCTACTAAATAATCTTGATTTGATAGCCCAATACTTTCAATTAAAAATGAGTAGCAAACTAAGATAGCCATTTGATAAGTCTTCCCTTGACCACGTGATACAGAGTCAATGACACGAGTAAATCGTTTTTCATTATCCTCGTCACGCCAGCCAAACATAAGAGCAAAAGTAAACTCTTGCCATTCCATTAGCTTAGTTGGCTCTCCAGTATCAACATTAGGACAAATTTTAGCGAAAGTTAGAAGTCTATTGGCTTCTTCTACATCGTAGTGATAAGGAAAATCTGGTTGTCCTTGTCTTTTGAGATCCATTAAATGCCGAAAGCATGCAAGTTTTATCTTATATCCAGCTATTTTTGTGCCATTTAAAACAGAAAAAGCGTATAAAGTTGCGGGATCAGTATATTTTGATTTAATATCTGACCAATCAATGCTTTTATATGCACCAATTACGTCATGAGTTTGCGTTAGATCAATTTTCATCATTTAAAAAGCTCCAAATTAATAAGGAAGCAATACAGTTGTTACATTACCATTGCTTTGAACTATTGGAATAATATTTACTCCATGTCTTTCATCACTTGAATTATTAACTGAACATGCTGATAAACTTATAGCTGTAATAACTAAAACCACTAACAATAAGACTTTTTTCATGACTTAAGGAACTCCTTCTAAGAGAGCGCTCGGTCTGACAAGAGCGAGCGCTCTTGCCTTGGCGTTACGACTTGATTGCGACGATGATTAATAGTAAGATAATTAAAAGAAGAATTAATTCAGTCAAGGTCAATCACCTCCGTAGAGTGTGAATTAATCACAGCTTGCTGTGATACACTCGGAAGAGGTTGATTGACCTTTTCTATTTGCTGAGTTTCGCCAAGGCAAGAATTCCATCCCGAAGGGATGCATAATAAAAGCGTTCGATTTCAAAATCGAGCGCTATTTTTTTCTTCTTGATTTAAAAAGATTACTAAGGCAGAGAATCCCTAAATAAATTAGATACCCAGCAAAAATCATTCCAAATATTATTAAACCAGCTAACTCTTCGTAATACCTTAATTGTGCAAAATTATTTATCCAGTTCATATCTAAACCTGCTTCCATTCAAAACCATGCTAATTTGCTTTTAAATCTGCAATTCGCTTATCGATAATTTTACAAACTTCACCCATAGCGGTTGATTGCTCAGCCATTAAATAAAGTTGTTTTTCGGAAATGTCAGTATCATTTGACAGAATAGAATCAATACTAATGATCTTATCCATGTACCAATCTTTTTCTTTTTTCGGTTTAGCAGCATAAAATCCCATCGTCATTTTCCCCTATTGTTTAAAAAATTCTTTCATAGATTCAGCAACTGATTTTTTCTTTTCTTCAGGTACATTGAGTTCTAGCATTTCACTTCTAGCGCGAGGACTTAACCCAAGTTCTCTACCAATTGAATTCAATTTACTCAATGCGTCTGACATAGTCTGCACAGCCGGATTTTTCCTAAATCCAGCAAAATCTTTTGCTACTACATCACCTGTAACCGGAGAAACAGTAGTTTTATACATTTTTTGCTGTAGGCCATCTTTTTTTACAGATTCATAGGCTCTACGATAAATGTCATAGCTTGAACAATATTGCTGCAAAAGATATTCATCTGCACGTAAAACTTTAGAATTCTTATTCAAGTAATTTGCAATCTTTGGCCATAACTTTTTTCCGTAAACATCGAGCCATTTCGGCGCTTGTGTAGGAACTTTCGGCCTTGATAAATCAACGTTTGCCAGTTTAAGCCCCCCTTTCAAAAAATTTGAAAAATCAACTTTTCACACAAGATGATGGCTATGGTGCGGCTCTTCCATTCTCGCCACTAGGCGGGGGATAAAATTAATTTAAAATTCAGCCGAGTATGATTGCTCATCAAAAATCAAATCGCCTCAGATCGCAATTATTTGACACCTCGTGCATTCATCAATTTATTAATTAGTTCAATATCCGTAATGGCTGGTACATCTTTTAAAGAATTATGTAGACCTGTGCCATAGTAATTCTGCTCCCAACGAGTTTTCTTTGCGTGACAGTCTCTACAACACGTTACTAGATTGTCTACATTCTTCATCTTGCTTTGATCCCATTCAATAGGAACAATGTGATCGACAATGTTTCCAGGATTTATCCGACAATATTTGCACAAGTTAAAGTCACGTTGAAGAACGAGAGCACGAAGCGACTGCCACTCACGAGAGTGATAGAACTTATTCTGCTCTGACTTAACAGAGTTGCGATAGCGAGTGACATGATTGTAGTGCCAAGTAGTATCTCGTGATGATTGACGTTTACGATACTTCTCGCGTTCTGCTCTATACTCTGCTTCATACTTAATGTGCTTAGCACAATAGTAATCGGGCATCATAGCAAAGGCATGACACTCATGATACTTACAACGTCTAACTCTTGGCATGATATTACCTCCGCATTGAGAGCATAATAAAAGAGCTTGCCGTTTCCATGAGCAAACTCTTCAAACAGATATCGAAAGCGAATAAGACTTATCCCAAGGAGGATAGTATCTTGTGCAACCTAAACAACTAACAATAATTAATAAACAAAAGATGCTTTACGATATCTGATGACTGATAATGGAGTCGAACCATTACCAGCCTTACATATTTGTATTTAAGGAGTGGTGTGAGCATTATGTATTCCGATTTAACTCACAGTACTACTATAGCTTATATTCTAGCCGTTCAACCATCACTATTATTCCGCTAAATTACCGGTATGATTCCGGTCCTTTTTATATCGATGCAAATCAATGATTGGTTCACAATTCATAAACCTTTGCCAATGATCAAAACTGTCAGCAAAGAATAATTGCGCTCGTCGCCTTAACGCATTGTATTGAGTGTGACCATATCTAATTGCATCGGCTACTTGCCAACTCTCCATCTGATAGATATAAAGGTCACGCATTATTATCTTTGACATTTCGGGTAGATGATAAATCGTATGATGGATTGCTCTTATTTCAGCTTCTGCATCAAGACCACGAATTATGCTAGCTTCAGCATGATTAGTCCCATTAGCGTGGCCAGGTGCTAATGATAAGCTAGGAGACCGTAAGTCAGTAAGATTACGACCAGACATTAGAATTAATTTTTCTAAGTCATCGGTTAAAAATTCATCAACTCTATCGCATGTCTTATCGCAATCTAATTCTTTAAATAACAAACTCACATTCCCACTCCTCTTAACTTATCTATTCAGCATTTTTGATGTGATTTACAATAATCCTCAATGCATCTTCATGACGTATGAAATTCGTCGTTGCTGCATCATTAAACTTAGCTTGCTCATCATTAATTTTATCCTGTTTTTCAAATGATTTTTCTACTTCAGTTAGATATTTTTTCACTTCTAATTCTTCATCATTTAGCATTTTCTGCGTTTTTCTTTCGATATAACTATCATAAATAATTACCGGTATTAGAATTGCTGACATAATTGAATTAATGATGGTCCAAGTCAATGTCTGCCTCCTGGACTAAAGTCACATCTTTTACTGGAATATAAAATTTGCTGAATCCAAATGGTTTAGTATTTACGATATAAGAATTTGAGCCGTAAGTTATATTAGAATCCAAATCATAAAGCACATACGCGCTTGTTACATAAACAGGTAAACAAACAAGCATTTCGTTATTATTCTTCTGTGTTTGTATCAAATTTGCTACTTCATCTACATTAGCTGGACTATATGCAATTGTCTCTGGATCTTTTTCAAATCGGCGACAACATATAATTGATTTAATTTTCATTTAGCATCCCTCGTAATAGTTATCTAAGGCATCAGTAATTATAGTTTCAATTTCTTTATATCCATGTTTTTCTTTATCTTGATTAATTTTGTCTAATAAAGATTGGCTTAATTTTAATTCTCCCAGTTTTATTACTGTTTCTTTTTCTTCCAAATGTCCTTTGATTCTAATACTGATATCAAAATAAGCAGGATCGCTAGTCGCAACAATATTAGAACCCTCATAAGCAATAGACTCAATATCTTTTATCTTATTAGTAGTTAAAATTTTATCTAAACTATTTTTTAATTCATGTTTTAGTTTTTCATCTTTAAGTTGATACATATATTGTTTCCCTATTCTATAAATTCCCCACGTACAAAATCACTACACCTAGCAGAACTAAGAATACTGCTGCGAAAATCCAATCATACACAGTTAAATCCCTATTTCTTCATACATGATAAGCGCTGAAAAACTGGCACCTCCTATTTCATCAAAGAAACTACTGAATTCAATGTCAATCACATGTTTTCCTTTAATAAATTCATTTATTTGCTTATCTAAAGTACATGTATTTATCTCACCAATTGTTTTAACTTTCATCGCTCCAGCCCATCTCCCATTTTCCGTTGCCTTTGTACTTAACCAAATCATTTTTATGAGGAAGCACATAGCGTCCATTAACTTTAAATAAAAGCATTTGTTCACTTGCAGAAGTCACATATTTAACTCCAAATTTATCTTTATAAATATTTGTATCAAACGCATTTAAAATATCGTATGGATCATTCCAGTCATAAATGTTAGGTAAGTCTTTCATGATGTTTCTCCATTAGTTGAGTTTGTAAATCTATAAAATTCATCTTCAACTTCCACTATTTTGACTTCTTTATAGTCGGCTGTCTTTTTACTTTTTAAAATTACATTGTCCCCAGTCTCTGGTATTTTGAATCGCTTCATAAATTTAATCTCCTCTGATTACTCTGCGCCAGCCATCTATCACTTCATGATTAGGCTTTGGTTTTGACTTTTTTCTTTTTGACAAAATATCATAGCTATATTCAAAATGCTCAAATGCCGTTTCCTTTACAGCTTTTTCAATTTCTTCTTCGGTAGCATTATCATCTACTTCAATATCTTCATAAGTATCTTCTGGAAGTTGATAATAATCTGGCGAATCCCACGAAACTCTAATTTTCATAGTCTCCTCCCGCACATTGGGCAATAAATTGCTTAAATTTCAAAAGTTAAATTGTAAATTGCAGAATCCACATCAACCGATAAAGCTGAATCTTCATTGAAACCCATGTAAATTTGTATTGGAGTATCATCAAAACTTACCAGCGGTTCATTACCTTGACAGTATTTACATTTATTATCTGTTGCTAGCATTCTATATTTAGTTCTCCAATCTGTAAAAAATATAAATTAAATATCTTTTCGAATAATCATCGCAAGGTTTAACCTTATAGCCATCTATTTCTTTTGGTAAAGGCTCATTAGGCTTAATTTGATGCACCATATTAAGTAACTGTTTTTGACTTAGTTTAATTTTAGGATCATAGCCTTCTACAAAGGCAACTGCACTGCAAAGCATCATTCAATCACCTGCATCTCATTCTCTAATAGTCAAAGCTTCCATATAATTTTTAATTTCAGCTGGATATTCATGCGTTTTACCATATTCATTGATTAATCTTTGAACGTCAGCTCTAGTCATGTCTCCAAGATCTAAATCAGGCACAAGTTCCTTCAAGCGCTTTTCAACTAAATAATATTTGTTTAGAGTTACTGGTCGAACTTGTCCTACTTTATACGTGTCCACCCATTCCTTGAAATATTTATAAAACTTTATGTGCCTTATCTTGCTCGGCAATTATCTCACCTCTTTTTGAACTATAAATTCTTTATTTTCAAAGCTATTAATGCCTTTTTTCAAATAAATAGTCTCTGAATTATTTGCTGAATAAAAAACATTATTTGGAATTTGATACCAAAGCTTATGAATTTTGCTTAAACGATATCCTTTTAGCTTCAATAGCTCTTTGTTTTTCAACTTGTGAAAGCTTAGATCAGTATAATTGCTTAATTGCCTAGCGTTTCTTGCATAGAAGTCAATTTTTCCATTTTGGATAGCTTTAAGTCGATATCTAAATGGAGGTCTAAGAGAGAGCCCAGCATTGCACATAGCATGCTTAACAGTTGTCGCGCTACAATGCGCTAAATGAGTTGTATCAGTGAGCGAAAAGCCTTTAGTGATACAGTCTATAATGGCATCTAGCTTTTCTGGATCAAGGCTACTTTCCCTTTTATCGTCAAAAAACACATTATTTTCACGCTGGATTTTAACTAAATCTTTATTACTATCTGGTACATTTACTAAAGAACCATTTTTCTTTTCAACTTTGATAATTCGATCAAGTCTTTTAAGAAAATCAATATGCCTTTTCTGATGATCTAAACTAAGATCTTCCTGATCTTCTTTAGGTAAAACCTCACGCTTTTCTTTTCTCCATGCAAACTTAAGCTCTACCATGTTCTGACCTTTCATAAAACTTATAAGGACTGTATCTTACAACATAGCCTAGATTAATTGCTCCACCGTTTTCTTGATCAAGCCAGCGTTTGTTTTGTTGCAAAGCATCATAGATATCATCAACCGTAAATTCAGGGGTCTTATAGTTTTGGCCATTCATAAAATACAAAACTACACCCATTTTGTAAGAATCATTCTTTCGATATGATGAGTTAGTCTTGACTGGCTTATTAACTAGCTCTTTAGAAAGCTTATTAATATCTAAATCACTATTTAAATTGTCTTTTCTGCTGTATTCATAATTTTTGAAATTGTATCTTCCCATTTTTTTCTTACCTTTCTTAATTTCTATTTATTGAGGGATGCTAATTTTTTTGCTACCTCTTTTAAAATTTCAATGCAGTCATCCCTGTCGTATGCAGCTGCAAATTCTTGCGTATCAAATCCAACGTAGATATGATGTTCATCATCTAATAGATATCCAGCAAATGTAGGACATCCTGGAAATGAAGTAAAAGGATCAACTCCATAAAAGTAGTCAAAATCTCCTATTCCGGCATGTCTTCTCCAATCTTTAGGATCGCCTTTCTTTAATTCGATATATCCGGCAAAATATGGTCCTATATCCTTATAACTTAATTGCTTAATTATTATTCGACGACCATACCAAGATCTGCCATAAACAAATTTATCCATTTTATAAATCTTCCTCATCAAAACTTGTATCAATTAGCAGTCGGCCAATCTTAGATTGAGAAACGCTACCTGGAACATATTGATCTTCTAGCAATATAGTTATCCGGTCATAGGCATCTTGTTCTGCTGGATTTAAATCATTAACAGTTATGGTTACCCTGTCACTAGTCCATCCCATTAGATACTCAACCGGAACCTTTAGGAAGTTAGCTAACTTTCGCCAAATTTCTAAAGAATTAGGAATTCCGGCTTCTAAACCTTTTTCAAAATATTCTAAAGTTTTACGATCAATGTTGGTTTTAGCTTGTAGATCGTCAAGTGTTAATTTTTTCTCCAACATTAATTCTTTCAACCTATTTTTCATTTCTGTAACTCCCAGCTATAGACTCAAGGATCGCGACTGCTAATTGTACTTTTGAGCGAAGATCAACGTATAAGGCTCCCAAATTATAATATGTAATTGGTGTGCCATTTGCGATTGCACGTTGTACTTCTTTTCTGTATTTCCTCTCACATTTTTTGATATCCATCTTAGATCGTTTCTTTAATAATTTATCCTTTTTTCTCATCATGCACTCTCTTCTTTCACGTCTGGTAGATTCTTAATACAGTTCAGCAAATAACCTTGCGGGTATTGCTCACTATAAATAACTGTTTTTTCTGCTGCTTTTCTTAGTAATCCAACATCTTTACCATGAACTGCTTTAACTAACTTGTCATATTCTTTTTCTGAAAAAGTAATTGGTTCTCTACGCCATCTGCTAGCAAACTCATTAAGATAATTGATTAATATTCCAATTAATTCCTGGTCTCTCTCTTTCTCTTCTTTAGAGAGAGATTTATTTAAGTTCTTTATTTGTTTAGGTAAGTACTTATTACAGTTAGTACTTGTTAGATCCGGTTTTACCACATTAGGTTTTACCAGATCTGGTTTTACCTGTTCTGGATTTTGCCTAGTAGGTATTTTCTTTTTATCGGTTCTTTTTTTATAAATATTGATCCATTTTTGCCTTGGAGTTTCAGATAATAGCCATTTATTTGCTTTTAGTTGACCTTTGTCATTACGTTGCCTTTGTCTAAGTAAATAGCCATGTTCTTCTAGCTTACGAAGTATTTTGTATACTTTATCTTCACTATCAGGACTATGTTTTGCTACTTCTTTCGCATAGAAATCCCATTCATCAGATTGAGACCATAGATAAGTAAAAAGGCCTTTGTCTTCCCACTTAAGCGATGTATCATTGAGAATTGAATTATTTATGACTGTATAATGCTTGTCATAAACTTTTTTAATTCTTACCATCTCATTCACCGCCTTATCGCGCACATGCTATAATCAATATGAAATTCATTTTTTGTAAGTCCATCACTAATTGCAGTTAGCGATGGGCTTTTTTCTAACTCTTTTTCAAACAGCACTGTATATCTATCTTTTTGAATCGGCTGCTTTATTTGATAAACATTAGAGTTTAAAACAAGCTTATTCATTGTTTTAATACTGAGCATTTCATCCCTCCTATAAGTTCGGCATGATTACGCAATAGAAGAGAATCATGAAAATTACTAATACTGAAAAGATTCCAGTGAACATGAAGATGTCACTTTCTCTTGTGTTCAAATTAGTTTTGAAGAAATCATTGATCTTCTTGTTAAACCATTTTGAAATTAAAATATCTGTTTTATACATTTTTAAACTCCAATCTATATCCGAGACTCTTTTTGAATCCGCAAATGAGGATCAAGCATATCCTTCTCATGTTCCTCCGACCGCCAAATCAGGAACTCTTGCCACCTTTGTTCGACAATAAAGGTATTCTTACCAGTTGGCCGAACAATGGCATCTTTGAATTGCGAACTCTCACATTTCTGTTTCCAGTCATAGAATGTTCCCTGACTGATTCCATAATCTTGCTGTATCTGTTTGGGTGTCTTCCACCCATTAGCCATCATTTAACTCACCTACCTTTGCAGCTCCATAAGTTCAGCAACTAACTTGCTGATTAAAACTGGAGACTTTTCTTCTTTCATTTGTTTTAAGGTGTAATTACGTAATTCATTGATAAATTCTTCATCCATTTTTATTACCTCTTTTTCTACGTTTTACTTGCTTTTTTATAAATAATGGTTCTAAAAATTTTTTTGTGAATTTTTAGTTTTCCTGCCATACTTAAATCACTTAATAATAAGGTGGTGATTTATAAATGAACTATGATGAATTAACTGTTGAAGCTAAGCAATTTCTTTTAACTTTTTATAAGGCTTACTATGAAAAAATGAAGAGTGGAGAATCTAGAGATAACGCACGCAGATTTAGCGATATTTATGAAGTCCACAAACAATATTTTCCAGGTTGGCCAGTTGAAACTACTTTAGATATAGTTAATGAACTCGCACGTAAGAAATGGCTTGATAATTTATATGGTGATGATGTACCAGTTCAAATAACTTTAAAAACAGAATCAATTGCCAAGCTTCAACAAAGATTTTCTGAAGGAACTAAGCAAATATTTTCTGAATTAACAAAGCTTAAAAATTTATTTGCTTAGCCATACACATACCAATCATCAGCTAGCAAATCATCAAGGTCTGGATTCCATCTTTTAGTTTTAAATTGATTGTCTTCAAATGGAATTATCAAAACACAACTAGCTGAATTTGTCGGCAATAACATTTCTGGACGTTGGCCATAGCTTTTACGAGTTATGCCACGTCCTTCTTTTTTTGCTTGAATTATTGCACTTCTTATATCCATATTCGGTTCACCTCTCTTTCTGCTAAACTAAAATCATCTGATAATAAGGAGATGATTCCATATGGAAAGTATTGTGTTTACTCTTGAATTTGATGATATTTACTCAAACGAACGTGCTAATAAGTATTTACAAAAGGGTTGGAAGCTTCTTCATGTAGGTACTAAATTAGTAAATTCAGGTGAACCAGCTGACTACGAAACGAGCTATGTAGTCGGTGCTAATGCTGAACAATATGCTGAGTATCAAAAAGAACAAGAGAAAACTAAAAATGCTGGACAAAACGTAAAAGATTGGCTTAATAACAACTAAATCTTTTTGTCAAGCAAATAATTCAAAAGTACTTGGTTTGCACAATCAAGTGCTTTTTTTGCATCTTCATAATTAAGATCATGGCTTCTTAAAACAGCAATGATTTCTTTAGCTATTGGAATTTGTTTAAGTGTTTCAGTTGCTTCAATAGGCTTAGATGTCACTGTGTATCTTTTCGATTTACTCTTCCTCATCAAGATAAATTTCACTCATACCAGGTAAGTCACATACATTGGCTAACAATTCATAATTGGATTCTTGAAGATCCTTTAATTCAAACTTTCTGTTTCCAGTCTTAACCCCTGAATCAATAATTGTTGAAACTTTGCCAAAAGTTGTACCAGGGCTATTCAAAGCAACTAATTCTTTAAGTGCATCTTTAACATTTTCGTAGTTCATAATTATTTCTCCAATTCCTACATCGGTTATAGGTTTAAATCAGTCTGTACATTCATTTGTTGAATATCCTGTTGTAGCGGATATGATGGATACCAATTACTAATAAAATTAATTGCTCGATCAAAGTCTTTCTTTGATAAATCCTCATATCTTGAAATTACAAACGAGTCTTTGAAATCATGCTCTAACTGACGAAAAACTTTGCGTCTTTTATTTTTATTTTTGTAAAAATTACTCTTCTTACCGCCGCAAACTTCTACCGATTTTCTATCTCTTGCCTTTCGCAGCTTAAATCGTTGGCTTGAATCAATTTCAGATGTATTTTTAATAAAATCAACATCTTTTTCTACGTTAGTCATTCGCTCGTCCAAATGAATGGTAGCTTCCATTGCTAGTTTCAAACGCTCTTCTGGTGTTTGTGGTAATTGATATGATCCAGTCTTGCGAATGGCTGGAAGAACTTCACTTGTTACCCAATGCTTAAATTTCTTAGCGCTGGGTAATTGACTTGAAAGAATTAAGCTAAACATTCCTGATTCGTTAACAAGAATTTGCTCTCTCATTTGACCTGCGGTACTGATTTGGTACCTCAGCTTATCTTCTTCATCAACGTGAGAATTAATATCTCTTGATCCATTTTTATATCCCAATATATTGGTCAAATCTTTTCCTACGAACCAAGGTGTACCATTAACTTCTAAAGTTCTAACTTCTTTCCCTTCAAACTTAAATAATTGAAGATTATTTACCATAATAAGCATTCCTTTCTATGAGATATAATTAATTCATCCTGTAAATGGAGGTGAATTTTATGACAGATGAACAAATCGCTCATGATATAGCTGTTGCCTTGGCTGTAGCAAGTGCTCAAAAGAAAAATACTTCTAATACTTCGTTGTCTGCGGTAACTGAGTATTTTAGAATTTATAAGCGTGTTTTAAGCCAGGTGAAATCATCTAATCATTAATCTTGACTAGTCAAAACTAGATTATTTTCTAGTTTTGGCTTTTTTTAATGCTAGTGAATAATTTTCCTTTACTTCTAGCATTGAAATAAGTGCATCTTTAATGTCGTAATCAAATTCATCTTTTTGAATTAATTTAGATGCTAATTGATCAATCACGGCATTAATTTCAATCATTGTTTCATCCATATCGAACACTCCTTCCTGCTTATTTATCTTTACGTGACAGATAGAACAAGTATTGTGTAGTTGTACCTAGGTAATCAGCTACATCTTGTAAGTAATCTGCTCTCGGCATGTTTTTGTTCCACTTGCTGATTAATCCATTTGATAAATTCAAATCACGTTCAATTTGATAAATAGATTTTCCATTTTTATGTGCTACCTCTTTGATAGCCGTATATAATGACATTCGCTTTCACCTCACAATAAAATATTTTCTTAGAAAATAAACTATTCCTGTTGCATTAATGCCGAAAATATTCTATTATAAGAGCGTACTAAATAACCCGTTATTATCAAATACTCGGTGCAAAAAAATAGCTTTTTTTCTGTGCTTATCTCAAGCACATTTATAATATAGCACCGATAATATTCGGCGTCAATATAATTTTGTAAAATATTTTCGGAGGTAATCTAAAAATGTCGGTGCTTTATAGTCGTATCACGGATTTAACGGCGCTTAAAAAAATGAGTCTAGCAGAATTAGAACGAAAATTAGGCTTTTCAAATGGAATTATTTCTACTTGGAAAAAGAGTAATCCATCAATTGATAAGGTTGAGAAAGTAGCCAATTTATTTGACACTACTACCGATTATCTTTTAGGTAGAACTGACGACCCAAGCATCCCTGACAAGCCTACAGTAACAGAAGCTGATTTAGACGAAATGCTAGACAATGCCCACTCTTACGATGGCAAGCCACTAGATGACCATGACCGTGAACTTATTAGGCAATACTTAAACGCCCTTCTTAATAAATAATTCAAGGTGAGTATTATGGATAGTCACTTAATATACTTGCTTAAAAAATACAATTTGCATCTTCAATATGGTCCTTCCCACGAAAAGGGATGCATTGTTAGAACTCCCGCTAGCTTTCCTGACCTCTTAATGGTTAAAGAAGGACTATCTGATGAAGAGACAGAAAAGGTCATCTTACACGAAATTGGACACGCAAAGAATGATCCCTCAATTGTGGGAAATTATAAATATATTGGTTCAGCCCATTCTTGCAGTGAACATGGAGCTAATAATTTCATGGTTCACGAAAAAATCAAACAATATGTAGCATTAGGTAATGAACCAGATGAAGCAAATTACGTAAATATTGCCGTTGGTCTAGGCATTAACAATTTTGACGAAGTTCGTGAAGAGCTTTTGAAATATGTTGCAAAATAAAAACCGTCCTCTCGGACGGTATGGAGGATATATATGACTAACAAAAATGATGTATTTGATCGAGCAATAAACAACTTTAAATATGTTTCATCAAAAAGAGCATATCATTACGAACAAAAGTTTCGTTACTTGCCCTTTTGGTTATCGGAATCTTCATATATTTTTAAAAAAGAAGCTAACAATCAATTGAATAAACCCTATCCTTATTTTAAACGCGGTGCAGTAATTCGAGTAAATTTTGGTGTAAATGAAGGAAGTGAACAGACTTGCGTACTAATGATGAAGTAGTCGCCTATGTGGACGATTTACGAAAAGAACAAAAAATGTCTATAAATGAACTTGCAAAGGCGACTGGTTTAGCAAAATCAAGTCTTTCAAGGTATTTTAATAAATCTAGAGAATTTCCAGTAAATAAAGTTCATTTATTTGCTAAAGCCCTACATACAACATCAGAAGATATTTTAGGATTTAATGTTCCCTCCAACTCTATCGACACATCAGGGATGCACTACGTTCGAATTCCTATTATAGGAACAATTGCATGCGGTGAACCTATCTTGGCCGAACAGAACATTGAGGGCTACACTCATGAACTATTTGAAGAAGAACCGAAAAAAGATGAACTCTTCGCACTAAGATGCAAAGGTGACTCAATGGAGCCACTCATTCCAGACGGTGCTCTTGTTCTTATCCATAAGCAACCTACTGTTGAAGACGATGAAATTGCTGCCGTTCAAGTTGATGATGATACCAGAGCCACGTTAAAGAAGATTAAACACGTTGGCAAAAATGTCATCCTATACTCCATAAACTCAAAATACGACCCAATCATCTTAAATAAAGACAATCCAGGCCGTATCCTTGGTAAAGCTATTCATGTTGGGTTTGATATGTAGTAATCAAACTAAAAAATAAAAATAAGGAATATTAAAAATATGTCTGAATATAAACGAAGATATACTAATACCGAAAAAAGACAAAAGCTTGCTAAGTTTAATTCCGTCTATTATGAAGGCGATCCTAATAATTGGAAGATCTCACGTCTACCTAATTGGATGAATTTCTATGGATATGAGTTAGACAAAGAATTACATGGTAAATCACCTAAGTATTATAGAAAATTTAAACAAGGAACTATAGTAATGATTGATTATGGTGTCCCTGTTGGAACTGAACTAGGTGGCAGACATTTCGGAATAGTGATATCCAATAATGACACGAAATATAAAAGTAAGATCCTAGTTGTACCTCTTTCATCTCATTATCATAGAGGATATATCGACTTGGGTTATGGACTAATGAACGGAATAATTGAATTAGGTAATAACCGTGTTAAAGAATTAAAAAGAAAAATCAAAATTCTAGATAAAAGACTTAAAACTTTTAGAAAAAACAATTCTGGTGATAGTTTTTCTTTTTCTGCAGAAGAAATGGAATTTTTTAAAAATCAACATATCGATATCTCTTCCCTTTTAAAAAGCAATCGAAGTATTGATATTACAAAAAGACATCCAGATTTAGAAAATTTACTTTTAGAAATCAAAAAAACAAATTCGTGGGAAAAGTATCCAACTATTTTTAAACTTGTTTCTTTTCTTGAAACAATTATTTTATTTCAAAAAGAAATAATTAAACAGCTGAAAACATGTACAGATATCGTTGATCAATTAATATATGTTACTGAACAATTACGAAAGTATAATAAACAATCTTTTGGAGTCATATCAGATATTAAGTCAGTAAGCAAACTGAAAGTAGCAAAGTTAAATCATTTTACTATTTCTGGAAATGCATATGTATCTGAAGATGTACTTCAAAACATCAAATTAGCTTTAATCAAAACTATTGAATAATAAATAGTCATATGTCATAATACAGGTATCGACAGATTGATGTCGACCATGAAAATGGTCTTTAATGTATTGCTCAGAGTGATGAGCGAGGCATGTGATTATTTCTTTTGAAATGTATCACATGCCTCTTTTTTTACATCACATCAAGCATAAAAAACAGGCATCCCTAGAAGTTAAAAGCTCTTAGGACGCCCGCTCTCTTCATGTTATGTCACTCTCCTGAGTTTAGCACAGCAAGCTGTGCCCGTGTCTTCGGAGGTGACAAACATGAACCAAATAATCATCACATTAATCATCTTACTTCTTTTGATTCATGAAATCAATAAATAATCTAACCGCGGGCGCCCTAGCTGCGCGCTCGTTCCGATCGCGCAGCTGAAGAAATACTAATTAAGGACTTTGCGGTTAAATTTTCAAGTGACGATGTTGAAAAAGTAAGTAAACACACTTTAAACAGTGCTATTGGACATTATTTTAAAGATTCTGAAACCTTAGGTGTTGCTGCAGATGTAGTTAGAATTAATGGGAATGATTATGCACACTGGGATCGTCCTGAAAGCTTTGATGTGAAGCAAAAATTGCAAGAATTAAAAGCTTATTTGGATATTTTTATCAGTCAAATAAACGTTAAATTAATGATTAAAAATCCTCCAGTTAGTCGAAATCATAAATCAAATAAATGATTTCCATTCTTGTCCCAATAAGAATTAACATCTCGTACCGGATCATCTGATGTACCTAGTCCCACGCGATATGTAACCTTTATAACACTTTCTACACTTAAACCTAATATCGGCTGCTTTTGTAACTCTTTAGTTATCTCAACTTTTCTTTTTAGATTTACATTTTCTGATAGCAAATCAGCGATACTTTTTTTATCCGGTTTTTCTGTCATGTTATCACCTTTTATTCACACGTTCAGTTAATTCATCAAAATGCTTTTTCATAACTTTTTGATTTTGCATCATTCTTTTTTGCTCTTGGTCAATATGTCTGCTAGATTTTTGAAAATCGTTATAAAGTTTCTCAAAATTATCATTTTGATTGATTCTCATGTCTAATTTTCGTTGCTTATCAGGAAGTTTTTTTATGAATTTGTTTATTTTCATTATCATTACTCCTTCCTAAGCATTACACTTTAATAACTAATTACTATTTTAACCATATTGTACCAACAGAAAAGATAAATGTCCCGTTAATTAACAAGGCTTTAACGATTTATATAAGTATTAAAAAAGCCACCTTTTCAGGTGGCCTAGGAGCATAAGATGGATAAATATAAGTTTCTCAAAGCAATTTATGATAAAGACAGTGTAATTCCAGAAAATAATAATCTTTATTCTTCAGATAATGTTGAAGTTCAAACAGTCCTTAAATTGAATGAGGAAGAATTGGTAAATTATCATGTTGGTTTAAATAGCAATGCACAGGACTATTACATGAAAGATTATCGGATTACCGATAAAGGTAAAGAATATGTCGATAAACATTCACCAATAAAATTTACAAAAGACAAACTTGAACCCACCTTGTCTCAAATAATAGTAGGTGTACTTATAACTGTTATAGGAAGTATTATTCTTTATTACTTGGGCTTTAAATAAGCAAAACAATGGCAATCACTGCACCAATTAAGACACATAATGCGTAAAAGATAAGTTTTAATTGTGTTAATATTTTTTCTTCCATAATTTCACCTCAACTCATAGTAATTATACTATGAAATAAAAAAAGCAGGCATCCCTTAAGCTTAAAGCTCTTAGGGCGCTCGTTCCGATCGCGCATCTACTATATTTGTTCGTCGTCCACAATACCAGTGACGTTAAACCTAAGGCAATCGTGGAGGTAATCATGAAAAAGAAGCATTTTGGTCTAAAGTACACTTTAGTGTGTATTATTATTTTTGTTGTTATAGTAATTGGTGCTGGATTAATAGGAAGATTTAGCTCTGGTGGGAATACCACTTCAACTAATAGATCAACAAAGGTTTCAAAATCCAAGTCCAAAAATAGTTCTGTAAAAAAAGCTGGTAGTAAAAACAAATCAAGTAAAAATAAACCGTTAGTATCTAAAAAACAAATATGGGATAACTTACAAAAACAATTAGCTGATTGCAAAGAAAACTCAAATGGTTTAATTACTAAAGCAGAAATTAAAAATAATGCTTTATACCTAACTGTCAATGATGATATTTTAAATGGCACTAATGCTGAGGTTAAAAACTCTGCAAAAGAAGCTTGGAACTGGGGAAACAAACAGTATAATTACTTTACTCCTCTTCCTGAAGGTAAATGGGATACTAACTTAATTTACGTTGAAACATCTGCTGGTGATAGATTGGCACAAACTAGTATTAGTGAACAATTTAAATATTTAGGTAATAATTAACGCAATGAATTAGTAATATTTTGTATTCCTAAAAAATGACATAGGAATAATTTGAATAGAAGACTTTTAAAGGATTAATTGAAATAAAAAAGCAGGCATCCCTTAAGCTTAAAGCTCTTAGGGCGCCCGCTCTCTTCATGTTATGTCACTCTCCTGAGTTTAGCACAGCAAGCTGTGCCTGTGTCACTCGGAGGTGACAAACATGAACCAAATAATCATTACATTAATCATCTTACTTCTTTTGATTCATGAAATCAATAAGTAATCTAACCGCGGGCGCCCTAGCTGCGCGCTCGTTCCGATCGCGCAGCTAACAATTAATAAAAAAGACTTACAAGATATTAATTATCTTGTAAGTCTCGCCCAATACTGGGCACACGTGATCCTAACTAATATTCTAGCAGAGTTTTGATTACCTTACCGATTTTCAAAATTATATGCTACAGTCCAACACTTTGATGACTATAAAAGCTACAGTAAATAAAGAAAAAGCTCCATTCAGCAAAGATTTGGCGGTCAACGCTGAATAGAGCCTCGGATATAGTAAAAAAAGCCGTAGAACTAAAGTCTATGGACTTTTTACGTATCCTATTTTATCAAAAATAGGAGGTATTTACCATGTGGGTAACAGAAAACGAGAAAACTGGTAAGTTTATTTTTAATGATATTTATAAGAATCCCATAACAAATAAATGGAAGCATGTTAGCGTAACTTATGGAAAAAATACTGCCACAGTTAGAAAAAATGCCCAGTTAGAGTTAAACAAGAAAATACAAGAAAATTTGAGTGAACTCAAGAGTGGAGACACTGATATCACTTTAGAGGAACTTTCACACAGCTATTTAAAGCTAGCTAAGCATCAACTTGCCGAAAGTACTTATTATCGTAAAGAACATACTCTTACAAAAATTATTGATGTATTAGATGAAAACTCAATTGCTAAAAGAATTACTTCTACACAATTAAATAAATATTTTGATAATCTACTTTATTCCGAAAACTTAGCAAATGCTACAGTACAAGCATATAAGGCTACATTATCCACTATCTATGAGCATGGTATTAGATATGGCTATCTAACCAAAAATCCTGTAAAAAATGCAAAACCGACCTACAAAAATGAACGTGCTAAAAAGAATGACGAAATTGAAAATAAATACCTTACTGATTCTGAATTACAAAAAATATTTAAAGACTGTGATAAACAGAAACGTCCTGATTTAAAAGATCTTTTTAATTGGATGTACTTAACTGGCATGCGTATTGGTGAAGCTGCATCCCTACAAAAGAAAAATATTTTACAAAATAAGGACGGTGAGTGGTTCGCTAGAGTTAATGGTACTCTTCTAACCCACAGAAATGAGTCCAATAAAGCCAAACGACATACAAAAGGAAATTCTGCCAAGACTTGGAATGGAAATAGAGATATCTTATTATCAGACGAAGCAATTAAGTTAGTAAAAGAGCATTGCAAAAATAAGAATTTAAATGATTATATTTTTACCAATAAATGGAAAACCTCAGATGGTTATTTTATAGCTTCTAAGGTTGATCGAGTACTAAAGAGTATAGCTAAACGACAAGGAATTAAAAAGCCCCTCACAACTCACTTTTTTAGACATACACATGTTTCAAAACTAGCCGAACTTGGTATTCCACTATATGTAATTCAACGAAGAGTCGGCCATGGAAATTCTAGGATTACACGAGACATTTATTTGCATATCACGGATAAAACAAAAGAAAGTTTGAAAACAAAACTTCAAATGCTTTCTGATGTCTCTACCAATCAACAATCTCTTAAAATATTAAAAAATTAATCAATACAAAAGCGAAGTCCAAAATTAATTTAGACTTCGCTTTTAATTTTCACTATTTTTCCACTATAGACTATTTTTAATTATATCTTAAATATCTTAATCCCTTGTTAGAGTAAGAAAGAATAGCCTAGTGGATTATTTCATGCACCAGAAACATCCACCGGCAAAGATAGCCGTATCATAGTGCAATTCTTTAGTGTTATCAAGGTTTTTAGCTACTTTCATTTTATTAGCACTTCTTTCTAAATTTGAATAATTCTGGATTATTTTCACTATTTTTTCGTTATAGCTTTATATATAAAAATAGCGAATTAATTATTTAGTTCATAATCAATTCACTACTTAGCTTAAAGTATCTACTTGATTTTTACTATTTTTTTATCTTTAATAGCTCTTCTTCAATTACCGGCAACCAGCTTAACTTATATCCTGCACGCGTTGGGTGGATCGGATCAAGCATATAAAGTTCTCTATCTTTTTCATTGTAGTTAAAAGAATCATCATCCCACAAATTAAGAAAATTAAAATTCCACTTATTTTGTAATTCCTTAACTCTTTCAACCATCTGACCATAGAATTCTGAATCAAATTTTGGATTACTAAAAATCAAAACAGGACAATTCCAGTTCTTCTTTACATAATTTAAAATATATTCAATTGCACCCGTTACTGTCTGTGTATCAAAATTATCATCTGTAGCGATTTCGCCTAGATCTTCTTTTCCTTTAATTGCATCATTAGTTGAAAGTTGCAAGACAAATGCTGTCAACTTTTCTAAAACTGGCAATCTTCCGATTCTACTAATGTATGAATTAGAGTCATTATCAACTAGCGTTGTTCCCGAAACAGCATCCTTAAAAGCACAAATATTGTCTTTTTTACTTAAATAGTCAACAAATGATTCACCTAAAGCACCAGCACCATATGTTACTGAACTTCCTAGAAACGCAATTTGGTTATTAATCAGATCACTTGGTTCCATCTTAGTTTGGGCAACACTATATTTTTTAGCGTTTCCTTCTGCTTTAATTACCTTAGTTAAAAATTCAGGATTATCCTTGCCGAATTTCAATAATTCAGGAATATGTTCTTCAGGTACATCTAAGTTATAAAGTTCTTCTTCAAAATTCATTTTCTATCGTCCTTTGAATAACTTCTGATAATTTTTATAACCTTCCTCCTCTAGCTTATCATAAGGAATGAACTTTAACGCAGCAGAATTAATACAATATCTCAAGCCTCCTTGATCAACAGGCCCATCTGTAAACACGTGCCCTAAATGTGAGTCAGCTATTGGACTTTTTACTTCGGTTCGTTCCATTCCATGCGATTGATCTCGATGATAAACAAGTTTTTCAATTGGTTTAGTAAAACTTGGCCAACCACAACCAGCATCGTATTTGTCTTCACTAGAAAATAATGGCTCACCAGATACCACATCAACATAAATTCCTTTTTGGTTAAATTTATCATACTTTCCAGTAAAAGGATATTCAGTCGCAGCATGCTGAGTAACTTCATATTGCTCTGAGTTTAATTTCTTCAGTGCTTCTTCTTTATTAAACATTTTCTCACCTTCTTGTTTAAACATATCAAATTTTAATAGAAAATTGTTGTTTCATGATTTTTGTTTCTATACAATAATCTATAATACTAACGGAGGGATTTATATTATGCAAAAATTAGCAAATGACTTATCACTTACGAAAAATACACGACTAAATTCTTTAGGACCTTCAAAAATAAGAGCTTTTGATGCAAAGGCCTCTCAAATTCCTGGAATTATTAAATTAACAATTGGCGAGCCAGATTTAAATACACCAGATCATGTTAAAGAAGCAGCAATTGCTGATATTAAAGCAAATGACTCTCATTATGCTCCACAAGCTGGTAAACCAGAATTGCAAGATGCAATTAGCAAATACCTTAACCGTAGCCTTAATGTAAAATACGAGCCAGCAACAGAAATTTGTGTAACTGTTGGTGCGACAGGCGCTTTAAATGATGTATTTATGTCAATTTTAAATCCAGAAGACAAAATTTTAGTCCCTACTCCTGTTTGGGCACTTTACTTCCAATTGATTAAATTAACCGGTGCTATCCCAGTTCAAATGGATACTTCAAAAGATGGTTTTATTCTTACTCCTGAACACCTTGAAACAGTTTTACAAAATGAAGGTAAAGGTGCCAAGGCAATTATCTTAACTGATCCATCAAACCCTACCGGGCGAGTATATCCAGAAAAAACTTTAAAGGCACTAGCAGAAATTATTACTAAATATCATTTATTTTCTGTAACTGACGAAATTTATGGAGAATTAGTTTATGACAATAATGTTCATCATTCTCTATCACAATATATTCCTGAAAGAAATATTTTAATTTCTGGCTTGTCAAAGGCCTACGCAATGACGGGATGGAGATTAGGATATATTGCTGCTCCCGCAGATATTATGAAAACAATTCAAAAGGTGAATGCTTTCTTAGTCACTTCAGTTACCGATAATGTACAAGCAGCAGCAATTGAAGCCCTAAACAATGGCCAAGCTGATCCACTTGAATCCAGAAAAATTTACGAGGATCGACTCAAATTCATGAAAGCTGGATTAGAAAAATTAGGTTTTGAAATGTCCACCCCACAAGGAGCTTTCTACATTTTTGCTAAAATTCCAGATGCCTTTGGTACTGATGATGAGGCATTTGCAAATGAACTAGCTACCAAGGCAAAAGTTGGTGTAACTCCCGGTCGCTACTTCGGTGATGGCGGTCAAGGATACGTTAGAATGTCTTATGCTTCTTCAACTGAGCAATTAAAAGAAGCATTAAAACGAATTGCAAAATTTGTTGAAAATATTTAACTTATACAAAAACAAAGCACTGATAGCTTGAATTGAGCTTATCAGTGCTTTTTTATACATTATGATTTTTAATATTCAACAATCTTCTAGTTTAATATTATCTAGTTTCAGCCAATAAAAAAAGAGTAAGGACCATCTCTCAAAAATAATCCTTACTCTTATTTATTAAGCTAATTTTTTATTCATCCCAAGTTGAATTCTTATCAGCGTCTTCTTGAGCTTCCTTTTCAAGACGTGCTTCAATTTCCTTCACGCTGTCTTCATACTTGTCTTCTACCTTAATACCAATGTCATCTAATTGTTGATCAGCAACAGGTGCTGGAGCATGCATCATTGGCTCTGAAGCAGAAGCATTCTTTGGAAAGGCAGTTACGTCACGAATGTTGTCCTTTTGAGCTAACATCATTGCAAATCTGTCTAATCCAATTGCAAGACCGGCATGTGGTGGGAATCCCATGTCCAATGCATCAAGTAAGTAGCCAAATTGTTCATAAGCACGCTTCTTAGTAAATCCAAGTGCCTTGAACATCTTTTCTTGAATTGAACGTTTGTGGATACGAATTGATCCACCACCCATTTCGTCACCATTCATAACAATATCGTATGAACGAGCATGAGCCTTATGTGGATCAGTATCAAGCAACTTAATTCCTTCATCATCTGGCATAGTAAATGGGTGGTGAGCAGCAATCCAGCGACCCAAACCTTCGTCATATTCAAATAGTGGCCAATCAACAACCCAAACAAAGTCGTAAACATTTTCTGGAATAATTCCAGTTTCTTTAGCGAATTCACGACGTAAATGGTCAAGAGAATCAGTTACAACCTTCCACTTATCAGCAACGAATACTACTAATTCGCCACCTTCAAGGTCAAATTCTTTCTTCAAAGCTTCTTTATTTTCATCAGTTAAGAAGCGAGAAACAGGACCTGAGAATTCACCATCTTCATATTTAACCCATGCCAAACCTTTAGCATGGTAACGTTTGATATAATCTTGCTTTTCTTCAATCTTCTTACGTGAATATTGTTTAGCACCATTCTTAACAGCAATCCCCTTCACGTAGCCACCATCAGCAATTGCACCAGAGAAGACCTTGAAGTCAGAATCTTTGAAAATTGGACTTAAGTCATGAATAAACATTTCGTAACGAGTATCAGGCTTATCAGAGCCATACTTATTCATTGCTTCATTCCAAGTAATACGCTTGATTGGTGTCTTCAAGTCAATTCCCATTACATCTTTCATGATCTTCTTCAAAAGACCTTCAGTATAGTCTTGAACTTGTTTTTCATCAGTAAATGATGTTTCCATATCAATTTGGGTAAATTCAGGTTGACGATCACCACGCAAATCTTCGTCACGGAAACAGCGTGCTAATTGGTAATATTTATCAAAACCTGCACCCATTAACAATTGCTTGAATAATTGTGGTGATTGAGGAAGTGCATAAAAGCTACCTGGGTAAATTCTTGACGGAACAAGGTAGTCACGAGCACCTTCTGGAGAAGACTTACCTAAAATTGGAGTTTCAATATCAATAAAACCATGTTCATCAAAATATTCGTGAGTTGCTTTTAAAATCTTTGAACGAAGCATAATTGCCTTTTGCAAAGTTGGACGACGAAGATCAAGGTAGCGGTACTTCAATCTAGTTTGTTCGGCTGCATTAATATCATCTTTGATTTCAAAAGGTGGTACCTTTGACTTATTTAAAATATCAATTTCAGTTGCATCAACTTCAACTTCACCAGTCTTCATATCCGGGTTTACGCTAGAGCGTTTAACAACCTTACCTTTAACTTCAATTACGTCTTCGTTGTTAAGAGAATCCGCAATATCCATTAATTCTTTACCAGAATCTTTGTTAACAACAACTTGAACAATACCTTCGCGGTCACGAAGGTCAATAAATACCAAGTTACCTAAGTTACGAACGCGTTGTACCCAACCATAAAGGGTTACTTCTTGTCCTTCGTATTTGCTAGTTATATTGCCAGCATAGTCCGTTCTTTTTTCCATATTCATCATAATTTTTAATCCTCTATCTTTTCCATTACAGATTTCATATCATTTAGATCTTCTAAGCTTAAGTCTAAAGTCTTACCATCAGCTAAACGTTTAATGTTAAGTACGCCATTTTCAAGCTCTTTAGCACCCAAGGTAATTACAAATTTGGCATGCACACGATCTGCTTTTCTAAATTGTTGTTTTAATTTCTTTTGATCAACATCATATTGAGCTTTAAAGCCTTGCTTACGAAGAGAACGCGCAATTTCAACAGCCTTCATTTCTGTTCCTTCGCCAATATTAGTGATGAAGAAATCAATACCTTCATCTTTAAATAAAGCTGGATTTTGTTCCTTAAGAACAAGCATTAATCTCTCTTCTCCAATACCAAAACCAACGGCTGGAGTTTCTGGACCGTCAAATTCTTCTACCAAGTGGTTGTAGCGTCCACCACCCAAAATTGTGGTTGCTGATTCCCATAAGTTCTTATCTTCAACCATAAATTCAAAGATTACACCAGTATAGTAATCAAGTCCACGTACTAAATCGTCATCTAATACATAATTAATGCCTAATTGTTCAAGCATATCAGTAATAGTTTCAAAATTCTTCTTAGAGTCTTCATCTAAGTAATCAACGATTCTTGGAGCGTCAGGTAAAAATTGCTTATCTTCATCAGCCTTTGAATCAAGAATACGAAGTGGGTTCATAGACAAACGTCTTTGTGAATCCTCTGAAAGTTGATCTTTAAGAGGCGTGAAGTAATTTACTAAAGCATCATGATAATCTTTACGTACTTGCGCATTACCTAAAGTATTAATGTGCAATTCATAATTCTTAACGCCTAACTCAGCTAATAAATCGTGCCCCATCATGATAGTTTCAACATCAGCTAGAGGACTATTTGAGCCAAAGCTTTCAACACCAATTTGGTGAAATTCACGTTGACGACCTGCTTGAGGTCTTTCATATCTAAAAGTATTGTCAATATAGTAAACATTAAATGGCTTTACTACATCAGGACCATATAATTTATTTTCAACATATGCCCTAACCACACCAGCTGTTCCTTCAGGACGAAGTGCAATATGACGACCACCTTTATCGTTAAAGTCATACATTTCCTTTTCTACAACATCTGAACTTTCACCAGATGAACGAGAAAAGACTTCATAATTTTCAAAACTTGGTGTCCGAATTTCACGATAATTTGCACGTTTGAAGAAATTTCTTGCAATTGTTTCAACTTTTTCCCATGAACCAGAATCTGCTGGCAAAATATCGACTGTACCTTTTGGTCTTTGAACTTTCATTTAATCATCCTTTAATATATTAATAAAAAACGCCCTTGAACTTAATCAAGGGCGCAATAAATTAGCACGGTACCACCTTTTGCTTGCTGCGATTAACGCTCGCGAAACGAACTATTATCTGTTAAAGGTGTCACAGATCGCAACCTATCCGCTCTCTCACCAAACGAGCGGTCTCTGAGATAGATCATGCTAATCTACATTCTTTGTCATCGATAATTCCTTTTTAGCTTATATTTTTCAGCCAGTAAAGTCAACCTTTGTAAGCCTTTACTTAAAGAATTAAATATCTAGCACAATTGTAAATGGGCCATCATTCTCAAGACTAACCTGCATATCAGCTCCAAATTCGCCGGTTTCAACATGAAAGCCTCTATTTTCTAATTCTTTATTAAAATTTTCCCAAAGATCCTTTGACTTAGGAGGTCGCATTGCCTCTACAAAACTTGGACGATTACCTTTTTTAGTATTAGCTAGCAGGGTGAATTGACTAACGCTTAAAATTTCTCCATTAACATCTTTTAAAGACAAGTTAGTTTTTCCATCTTCATCTTCAAAAATACGCATTTTAGCAATTTTATCAGCAGCCTTTTTTACCTGATCTAGCTTATCGCCTTCACGTAACCCAACTAACAGAAGAAAGCCACGTTTAATTTTACCCACAACTTCATTATCAATGGTAACTTGGGCTTTATTCACTCTTTGAACAACAACACGCATTAATTAATTGACCTCTTTGCTTCATAAACATTTGGCACATCACGCATCCGGCTCAGGATATCTTCTAGGTGTGCTGCATCTCTAACTGACACAGTAGCATAAATATGTGCCATGTTGTTACTATCTACTTTTCCAGAAATATTAACAATATTCTTTGTCTTTGAATTTAAAGCATTGATTACATCACTTAAAAGACGGGAACGATTGAAACCATAAATCTCAATATCTGCATTATAGTTTTCTTTATCTTTATCTTTAGCAATGTTTTCCCAAGCCACATCGATTAATCGCCCTTGTTTCTTAGCTTCTTCAGTAATATTAGGACAATCAGCACGGTGAATTGTTACCCCGCGTCCCTTAGTTACGTAGCCAATAATCGGATCTCCTGGAACTGGATTACAGCATTTAGCTAAGTGAAGCATTAAGTCAGAAACACCTTGGACCATTACGCCATTATTATGCTTAACACGCATAATATCAGCTGGTGCATCAGAACTATCATCTTCTTCAGTTGAACTTTGTTGGCCAGCATTCATAATCTTTTCTTCAAGTTGCCGCTGCTTTTCATCTTCAGCCTTCTTACGTAGGTCTTCAGTTAATCGATTAGCAACAGTAGCTGCAGAAATTTCTCCATACCCAACGGCTGCAAACATTTCTTCTTCATTATGATAATTAAAATGACCAATTACCTTTTGAATGTGTTCTTTATCCATGAACTCTTTTGGAGCTAAATCACGGTTAAGTAATTCTTGTTCAATAAAGTTCTGACCTTTTTCAATATTTTCCTCGCGATCTTCAGCCTTGAAGAAACGCTTAATCTTATTTCTTGCTCTTGAAGTCTTGACTAAGTTAACCCAATCACGGGATGGACGAGCTGAAGTCTGAGTGAGCATTTCAACTACGTCACCATTTTTAAGTTTATAGTCCAATGGAACAATCTTGCCATTAATTCTAGCACCAACTGAATGAGCACCAACTTCTGAGTGAACCATATATGCAAAATCTAATGGTACTGAGCCTTTTGGAAGTTCATAAACGTCACCTTTAGGAGTAAAGACATAAACACGATCTGAAAAGATATCAGTCTTAACACTCTTCATAAATTCATGCGAGTCTTTTGTTTCATTTTGAAGTTCAAGAATTTCTTGGAACATGTTAAGCTTCTTATTTGCATCAGTTTGCTCAACTTCGCCCTTAACGCCTTCTTTATATGCCCAGTGTGCAGCAACACCGTATTCAGCAACCTGGTGCATCGCTTCAGTTCTAATCTGAATTTCAAGTGGCTTGCCGCCAGGTCCAATAATTGTTGTATGTAACGATTGGTATCCGTTAACTTTTGGAACAGCAATATAGTCTTTAAAACGGCCGGGCATTGGCTTCCATTTAGTATGAACAGCACCTAAAACGGCGTAACAATCACGAACAGACTTCACAATTACACGAACTGCTAGTAAATCATAAATTTCGCTAAAGTCTTTGTGCTTATTAACCATCTTCTTGTAGATAGAATAAATATGCTTAGGGCGTCCATAAATCTCATACTCAATTCCTAAGCTATCAAGCGTTTGCTTTAAAGTTTTAATTGCATCAGCAATGTATCCTTCCCGCTCACTTCGCTTAGACTGCATCAAGTTAACAATTCGGTAGTATTGCTGAGGATTCAAATAGTGCAAACTCATGTCTTCGAGTTCCCACTTAATAGTTCCGATACCTAACCGGTCTGCAAGTGGTGCATAAATGTCTAGCGTTTCATCAGCAATCCTTCTCTGCTTGTCAGGACGTAAATGGTCTAAAGTGTGCATATTGTGCAAACGGTCAGCAAGCTTAACCATAATTACTCGTAAATCTTTAGCCATTGCGATTAGCATTTTACGGTGATTATCTGCTAGATATTCTTCGTGACTCTTCGACTTATATTGAATCTTGCTTAACTTTGTTACACCGTCAACAATAAAAGCGACATCTTTTCCAAACTTTTCCTTAATATCATCATTAGTTACCGGCGTATCCTCTACAGTATCATGAAGATAACCAGCTGCTACCGTATCGGGATCTAAACGTAAAGTAGCTAAAGTTCCCGCAACTTGAGTTGGGTGAATTATATAGGGTTGTCCAGAAACTCGAAACTGACCTTCATGAGCATTCTTAGCAAATTTATATGCCGATTCAACAAAAGCTAAGTGTTCATCATTCATATATTTCTTGCATTCTGCAAGAACTTCTTCATGAGTCATCTCACGATATTTTGACATAAAGCATCACCTATTCTTTATTTCTTTTCTTTGTAAAAATCATCATGCCAGAGTCCAAACAACTCAAAACTTAAATATACTAGGCAAAGTAGAAAATTGTATTTTGCAAAATGAATTAAAACAGCGATTGCAAACACTACTGGGAATAAAAGCAACCACCAATAGCTCAATTTTCTAATTTGCATAATGCGGCCAATTTGGTAACTTAAATAACTATTAAAAATAAAGAATACTAATCCAATTCGCCAAACACGGCTTAAATGGACTAATGGACAAATAATCCAGACAATTACTCCTAACAAAGTTAACCAAACTAGTGGCATAAATGATTTTTCATTTATTTTACTCCACCAAGCCTTAAAATTAAAATTTTTCTTTTCTTCACTATTTTTCTTCATTTTTTGCTTACCTTTTCTTTTAATATATTTTTAGTCTGGTTTTCTAGCGATTAATAGACCAATCCAGCGTCCTTCTTGCATTTTCATCTTAATTTCAAAACCATTTTCTGCAAGTGATTTTTCAATCTTTGGCAGTTGTAAATAATCAATTCCTGAGAAAATAACCTTTCCTTCTTTATTCAAATGACTATCTAAGTCCGGAATTAATTCTAACAAAATATCGGCTAAAATATTGGCCACAATCAAATCATATTTATCATCAATATCTTTTAATAGGTTAGCCTTGCGTACATCAATATTATCGACATCATTTAACGCAATATTTTCTTTTGCGGCAGTTACTGCTTCATCAGAAATATCGGTTCCTAAAACATGGTTTGCCCCTAATTTACTAGCTGCAATGGCTAAAATGCCTGATCCAGTTCCAACATCCAAAACCGACATTGGTTTGACTAGTGCTCGCTCCATTGCAAGCAAAACAAGTTGAGTTGTAGTATGACCACCCGTTCCAAAAGCTAGACCTGGATCTAGACGAATCAATTTTTGGTCGCTAAAAGCTGGGTGGTAATCTTCCCATTCAGGAACAATAGCCAGATGACGAGAAAAATCAATTACGTGATAATATTTCTGCCAAGCTGTATTCCAATCTTCATCTGCCACTTCTTTAGTGCTAATTGAAACTTCGCCAGTATCTAAGCCATAGCTCTTCATCTCCGCAATTTTATCCATAATCTTTTTAATTAGATCTTTTTTATCAGCACTTTCATAATCAAAATATGCTGTTAACTCTAAATCCTTTGGTAAATTTTCAATATCATCAAGTTCAACCAAGCTACTATCATGTTTTTGACCCTCAGCAATAAAATCGCTTCGCTTACGACTTTCAATTCCTTGTGCATCTAGTTCATCTTGCATGAAAAAGCTTAATCCATCTTCCAACTCATGACTACATTCAACTTTTACTGCTAATAATTTCACTAATCTTGTCCCCTTTTGACATGTTAATTTCCCACGTTTATGATATTAAAAGGTGAGAAAAATGTCGAAAAAAAATAAAAAGAAAAAACTTAATAAGACGTTAGTCGAAAAAATGCTCGACCAACAAAAAATTCCATATAAACAACTATCATTTAACACCATACAAAAGGGTGATGTTAAACAAATGGATACTTCCATTTTAGACGATGAAGAGGCTTTGGTCTACAAAACCTTAGTATGCGAAGGAAATAAAAATAGCCCAATAGTTGGCGTAGTACCCGTTACTGAGCATTTGAGTATGAAAAAACTCGCTAAAGCTTCTGACAATAAAAAGTGCGAATTGCTTCCTCTTAAGAAGCTAGTTGCAACAACTGGTTATGTTCACGGTGCAAATACACCAATTGGAATTTATCAAAAACATCATTTTCCAATTTATCTCGACAGCAGTATGAAAGAACATGATCAAATTGCTGTTTCAAGCGGTGAAGTTGGACGCAGTATTATGATTAATCCAGAGGATTTACAAAAAGTTACTGAAGCAACTTTTGTTGATTTATTAGAGTAGTAAAAAAACTTCCTCAGACTAGAATTTCTAGTTTAAGGAAGTTTTTTTGCATTATTTTTTAACTATTTTAACTAATCTAAACACGCCATAAATCAACATTACTACCCAACCAAGAATTGAAATGTAAAGCAGAATTGTAAACCATGTTGGTGTCTTAAATGAAAGAATTGCAGTATTTTGACCTTGTTTCGATTTAACAATTGGCATTCCGATCTTATTGAGTTTTGGATTTACCTTTTTGCCATTTACTGTTAGTTCAGACTGATGGTAAATAAAAACTGGAAGCGTAGTTGACTTAGCGGTTTTTCCATTCCACTTAATTTCAAGTCGTCCCCCTGATAAAACTTTTTTACTAAAGTTTTTTCTTTGTGGTGCCATGTTCATTAGCATTCCTGTAACATCAGCAGATTTAATTTTTTTCTGGACGGGAAGATAATCAGGAGTATTAATATCAATTTTATTAATATATGCTTCTAGCCCCTTCTCTTGCATCTCTCTTGAACTATTAGTGATTCCCTTATTATAAGAAATATTATTATTAATTTCATTAAAATCAGCTCTGACATTAAATAGAACTATTACTATAGCCAAACCACTAGCTAGCAAGCCAAGCTTTTTGCCGTGTTTTTTAATTAGTTCTGTAATTGTTAAACCTACCCCAACAAACAATAAAGGATAAGCTACAACAGTAAATCGATTTGGAAATTGTAAATATCCAGTTACAGCTGGAAAATTGTCTTTAACAAACTGCCACGGGAATAAATTAGAACTTAAATAAAAGAATACTAATCCTTCGAGAGTAACAAAAGTATTGATTCTTGAAGACTTAAAGTTAAATGCTACATAAATTATTTGTACAATAAATAGCAATAATGTGACTTCTGTAATCGACGTCCACATAGTACTTGTACCAGCAAGTGAAAGATTGACAGAAGTAAGAACGGGTGAAAAATCAATTGGAGATGCCATTTGGTTTGTCGGATAAAGGAGCAAAAATGCTCCCCACACATTTGCTGTTAAAACAACAAATAACATCACAGCCTTAAAGACATCAAACCACATCTGACGTTTGTTTTCACTTAGAATTAACCCATAAATAAAGAAAGGAATTAAGGCTAAGATAGAAAAGAATGTGCTCAATAAGTGAACCTGTGCCACGATTGCCATCACGACGCCTAAACTGATCCAGCTAAATCTCTTCTTATAATTATTTAAAAGATTAATTCCTTGAATTAAAACAAAGGGTATTAAAACTGCACCCCAAGAATTAAAAGCGTTGGACCGTAACCAGTAAGCAATATAACCTGTTGTCAAAAATAAAGCAGTAATTACTGAGGAAACAGTCCTTGTCATCTTTACCTTTCGACTTAAATGATATACTCCTAAACCACCAACTAGAAAAATCAGATAAGTTATTACAACTTGAAAGCGAAGCCAAGAACTACAAAATAGCAATAAAAATCCCATTATGTAGGCAAAAAATGGACCATAAAGTGCATTAACTATTCGACCACTTTCACCCATTCCATAGTTCATCTGAAAATAAGAAAAATTATGGTTTTTAATTTGCTGATTTGTATCATAAAAACGATGAAAATGAAAAGCAGTATCATCTAAAGTAAGACCTGATCGAGTGCTCAATATCGTCCAAATCAAGATAGTTGCAATTACTAAACTTAAAATTATCGGGATAAGATAATCTATTACTTTACTCTTATATTTTTTTATATCACTATTTTTCATTTTTAACCTCTGATAACCTAGTTATTTGACTTTTTAATTGTATCATTCAACTAGCTAAAAGATTATACTTATTTTAAATTTCATTTTCCTATCGGCATATTTACCAAGTTTCTTCCCTTACGATATGCCTGCTTGATGTCATTTAAAGTTAAATCTTTTCCTTTTTGGTCATAAACAACTAAGACTTCCCTTACTCCGTCCGCAAATTTACTTAAGAATCTGAAAATCGTAATTTCTGCAAAGAACAACACTAGCAGTAAGAATACCGCTGTTGCTGAAATACGAGAAAGAGCAAACAAATTATGGAAGAAAATAACTGCCAAGACTAAAGCTAAAAAGGAACCACCTAACACAGTCCATCTAAATTTATTCAAAGGTCTTGAAATATGGTACAGAACCATCATCCCCACAGCCACTAAAAGCATCGTAGCAGTTGTTGCCACTTCTTGTCGTCCTAAAGCTAAAACCATATCAGCAACTACCAAGATCGACACAGCGAGCATATCCGTAATTCCACCTGGAATTGCACGGGATAAAACATTCGGGATAAATTTTCCGCGAATACGGTTGTAGTTGTTTTCAAGAGCAAGTAAAAATGAAGGAAGCCCAATCGTAAACGCCGAGATTAAGGCAATCTGTGCTGGTCTTAATGGATACGACATTGCGAATGCTAGAGAAAAGATAGCCATCAAGAATGAAAAAATATTTTTAACTAAGAATAAACTAGCTGATCTTTCAATATTATTAACTACTTTTCTACCTTCATCAACAACCTTTGGCATTCTCGCAAAGTCAGAATCAAGCAATACTACTTGAGACGCCTGAACAGCTGCACTATTTCCTGATGCCATTGCAATTGAACAATCTGCACTCTTCATTGCCAAAATATCATTGACACCGTCGCCAGTCATAGCAACTGTATTACCATTTTTTTGAAGTGCTTTGATCAACTTATTCTTTTGATCTGGTTTTACCCGACCAAAAACATTATATTTTCTGACAACTTCTTCGTAGTCACCTTCACCAATTTCAGTAGCATCAATTAGTTTATCAGCATCTTTAATTCCAGCCTGCTTAGCTACTCTAGCTACTGTTAAAGGATTATCTCCTGAAATAACTTTGACATTTACTCCTTGACGTTCAAAGTACTTAAAGGTATTTCTAGCTTCTTTTCGAATGGGATTAGAAATCAAAATATAACCGAGTAAATCAACTTCTTTAGAGAGTTTCTGCTTTTCATCTTCTAAAGCTTCCGGATATTTTGCAAAAGCTAAAACACGATAGCCTTGACTAGTATACTTATTGATTTCTTTTTCATAATCTTTAAATTGACCACGTAATACAAACTCCGGTGCACCCATAAGTAACGTGCTTTCACCAACAATGGTTCCACTATACTTATTTACTGATGTGAAGGGAATGATTTTTTTTACTTGAATATTAGCCTTTTGGTTAAAAGCGTTTGCTACTGCCTTAATCGTGGCATTATCATGTGGCATATTTTGAGCAAAAACAGAAATATTTTTTGCTAAATCATCTTTATTTGTATTAACCGGGATAATTTTTTCAACTTCCATTTTTGGTTCAGTAATTGTCCCAGTTTTATCAACGCATAAAACATTAACTCTGGCTAAAGTTTCTACACTTTTCATATCATGAAGCATTACTTGCGAACGAGCCAAACGCATAGCAGCTAAAGCTAATGCAATCGTTGTTAATAGATATAATCCTTCTGGAATCATCCCAATTACTGCTGCTTCCATCGATACTACGCTATCAGCTAAATTCAAGTGGTTTACATATCTAGCTACAATAAACAGCGCAATTCCACATGGAATAATAATGATCCCAACCCATTTAATTAACTTATTAATTGAACGGACCATTTCTGATCCTTCTTTTGAATTCATTGCCTTAGCTTCTAAAGTTAACTTAGAAACATAAGAATTCTTCCCAACTTTTTCAAGGCGGGCGTATGCTTTTCCAGATACTACGAAACTTCCAGACATTAATTCTGTACCAACGTTTTTTTCTATTTCATCTGCTTCACCAGTTAACAAGGCTTCATTTACACGTAATGTTCCAGAAATCACCTGACCATCAGCCGGGATTTGATCACCAGTCTGAAGAACAATTACATCTCCTAAAACTAAATGTTCAATAGGAATAACTTCTTCTTTTCCATCGCGAATTACGGCAATCTTTGTTGTATTCATTACGTTCAACTTATCTAAAACTCTTTTTGCCCGTAATTCTTGAACAATTCCAATAATCATATTCGCAATAATTACTGGTAAGAAAGTTAAGTCTTTATATTCACCAACAATTACTAGTAAGATAGACAACACTAGAAAAATTAAGTTGAAATACGTAAAAGTGTTTTCTTTAATGATTTGCCATGCTGTTTTAGCTTGATCATTAACAGCGCGGTTTACTTTACCTTCTTTAGTTCTTTGGTCAACCTCTGCACTCGTTAACCCAATTGGTTGCTTAAAATTATCTTTCATTTATTTTCCTAAATTTAATCCACACGAAGTGTATCGTCTTTTTCTATTGTTACTTCACCAACTACATCCGTATTAAAAAATTCAGCAATTTGATGTACATCCCATCCTTGACCTAAGCCCCACATTAACTTAGTAATGGCACTTTCTGATGTCATATCACGCGCACTAATTGCGCCTTCAAGAAGGGCTTCTCTCCCTACTTCGTACTTGGTAAGGTCGCTTCGTTCATATAAACATTGACTACTTGCAATCACTGGTATCCCATGGCGAATTAATTTACCCACTGCTCCTACCATATTTCTTCTAATATAATTCATTCCGCCTAAGCCATACGCTTCAATGACGATTCCTTTACATCCACTCTCAACCATCGCAAATAGCAACTTAGGATCAAAGCCAGGGAATAATTTTACTAGTGAAACATGGGGATTAATTTCCGTATTTAAAGTACATTCTTTAGTATTTATAGGTAAATTTTGCTCAGAAAAAACCAGACCATCGGATGTAACCTTAGCAACAGGTGGCACGTTTACGCTCTCAAAAGCATCAAAGTTTATTGTCCTAACCTTTACACTACGACATCCCAGCATTACTTTTCGATCAAAAGCTAAATAAATATTTGGACAACAACTAGCTGCTGCTGCGAAGGCCAATCTTAAATTATCTGGTGCATCACTTAAAACCACGTTAATCGGCACCTGACTTCCAGTTAAAACAACTGGAATATTAATATTTTGCAGCATGAAGGCGAGCATCGATGCCGTGTAAGCCATTGTATCAGTACCGTGGGAAACTACAATACCATCATATTTATTTCTGTTTTCGAAAATTTTCTCTGCAATTAACTTCCATTCTTCAGGTTGAATATTAGAAGAATCTAACTGCAGAATATCTTCAACTGTAATATCATATGGCAGCTCACCCAACATATTGATCAATTGTTCTCCAGATTCTTTAGGTACTAACCCCGCATCAGAAACCACAGAAGCAATCGTTCCCCCAGTAGAAAGCAATAAAATTTTCTTTTGCATAATCGTCACTCATTCTTTATTTTCTATTCTCTATTGTTCTATTAATTATACGAAAAAAGCTGCCATAGTTTAAATTCTATGACAACTTTTTGTAAAAAATTATCCTGCATGCCGCCAGTCTTTATCCATTAAGATACGAGCTGCTATCAACCCTAATGGTAAACAAATAACAATCATTAAGGCTTGCACCATCCATAATGCACCAGCATTTAATGACGTTAATCCCAAATTAAACATTGCTCGATACATATACAAACCTGGAACCATGATTACTATTGAGGGCACAGTGATTGCAATTCTTGGAAAACCAATTTTACGTCTAATAATTGACGCAAGCATCCCTGCTACGAAAGCTCCAATAAAAGCAGCAACTGCTGGAGGTACGTTTGACCAATTAACTAAGCTTAAGCGTAAGGTATTGGCAACAGCTCCTGAAAGACCAGCTACAGTTGCCATTGAGATCTTAGAATTAAACATAATTGAGAAACCAAAGACACCGCAAAAACTAGCTATTAACCTTAAAAGAGTCAAAACTAGTGGAGCTAAATTTAACTTTTCAAAATTCTGTGGATGCAAGTTTAAAATTAAAGCCATTATCCAACCAACCGCTGTGGCAACAACAATAATCATAATTGCATAAGCCATTCTTTCTAAACCTGATCGCATATCCAGCTTAGAAAGGTCAAGCCCTGATGTAATAAACGGAAATCCTGGAATTACAAATAACATTGCTCCAATATAGCCATCTAAATGATGTAAACTTACTGGATAAAATAATCTGATTAAATAAAAACTTCCTACATAAACTGCGCAGGCAACCGCTACGGCAACAGTAATATTAGCCAAAATAGTGAGATGACGGTCTGCCATTTTACGGCGAACATAATTTCCGCAGCTAGCCCCAAAAAAGGCACAAATAACTTCGAAAATTCCACCACCAAGTAAGAAGATAAATCCTCCACAGGCTAAACCAGCTGCTAACCCAACTTGCCAAGGTGAATACCGTGACTTCATAGTTGAAATTTTTTCTAAATGATTATGAATTTGACCAATAGTCCAGTTTCCATCATCTTCTTTAAACTGATTAACAAAATTTTCCATTCGGTCTAATTTTGTAGTATTAACGCCAGTTGTTGGTAAGCTCAAGGCCTGAGTATAGCTCTTCCCATCGGCATCAACACAAGTATATTCAATTGATACTAAACCAATATCAGTACTACAAGTCATGTCTAAGCAACGAGCAATTGTATTCATCGCAGATCTTACTCGCCAAGCTCCTGTCCCATATGACAAAAGCATCATTCCAATATGACCTACAATCACAGAACGCTCAGCCAAAGTAGCATTTTTAGCAGGTGTAATATTATCACTCGTAAAAAATTCTTGCCAACGAATTCGCATATGATGGTGATGCGACAAAGTATGCTTATGGTGTAATTGATTTACACGCTCAATTTTGTTTTCCTTGTTTTTCACTTTTCATAGTCCCCAAACTTTGATTAAATATCATACCTTTAAAATTTTATCACAGAAAAAAGGCCTTGCACTCTTAATTTAAGTAAGTGCAAAACCTTTTTCTATTTAGGATCTATTGTTTATAGCTCAATTCCATCAACAACTTCTTTCATCTTTGTTGCTGAATAAGTCATTTTCTTTTTCTCATCTTCTGATAAGTGAAGCTCGATCACATCACTAATTCCGTTTGCAGTAACAACCGCTGGACTTCCAAGATAAAGATCATGAATACCATATTCTCCAGTCATTGGAGCTGATAACGGCATAACGCGAGCATTATTTTCTAAAATTGCCTTACAAATTTGAGTTAAGCACATTGCAACGCCGTAGAATGTTGCACCCTTGTTAGCAATAATCTTGCCACCTTTTTTGCGTACATCAGTTTCCAATTCAACTAATGTTTGTTCATCTAATTCTTTGTAAGAACGAAGTGGTTTTTGGTCGATAATAGCTTCATCGAAGTTTTCAAAAGAAGTATCTCCATGTTCACCTAAAACATAAGCATCAATGTGATCAACATTCACACCAGTCTTGTGTGATAATGCTACACGTAAACGTGCTGTATCAAGAGATGTCCCTGTTCCAATAACCTTATTCTTAGGAAAACCAGATAATTTTTGTGTTAAAGTAGTTAAAATATCTACTGGATTTGCAGAAACAACGAAAATACCATTAAAGCCAGAATCGACAATTGGCTTTACAATGGATTCTAGGATTTTAACATTAGTATTTACTAAATCTAATCTAGTCATTCCCGGTTTTCTTGCAGCACCAGCAGTAATTACGGCAATATCTGCATCTTTAGCATCATTGTAATCTCCGCTCTTTACTGTACATTGACCAACAAATGGGGCTAGATCTTCTAAGTCTAACGCATCCCCTTCAGTAATTTTCTTAACTACATCGCAAATTACCAATTCATCAATTTTTACATTTTGTAATAAATCATTTGCAAAAGTTGAGCCAACACGACCGTCACCGACTAAAAATACTTTTCTACGACTCATTTTTATATATAACTCCTTTGAATGAAAACTTAATTTTTACACTTTAAGTATACACAAATAAGCTATTTATTGAAAGCGCTTTATTTAATTAACTTTGCCATGGTTTTCCCTGCTTCACGTCCAAAAATAATCGTTTCAGCAATTGAATTACCGCCAATTCTATTATTTCCATGCAAACCACCACTAACTTCACCAGCAGCATATAGTCCTGCAATAAAATTGCCATTTGTATCATAAACTCTGGTATCAGGCGCAATATGAATTCCGCCCATTGTATAGTGAATAGCAGGTGCAATATGAATCGCATAATATGGTGCATGATCTAAGCTAGCCATACCAGTTGTTCGTCCAAATTCTGTGTCACTATTCTTTTTAACTGCTTCATTCCAACTTTGAAGAGTTTTTTTCAGATTTGCAGCCGGAACTTTAATATTTTCAGCTAATTCTTCAATTGTACTTCCATGAACAACCAAGTTAATTGAGTCATAGAATTCGATTGCTTTAACTCTATCTCTAACTCCTTGATCAAAAATTAAATACGCAGAATGTTCAGGCGTTTCAGTAATCGCATTAGAGACAATCTTACGAGTACTTAATTCATTAATAAACCGCTCACCATCGCGGTCGACCAAAATTGCTCCTTCTCCACGCACTGCTTCACCAATCAGATATGCGTGATCGGTATCTTGCTGCACAGTTGGATGAACCTGAACTAACTCCAACTGTTCTAATTGTGCCCCAACTTTATCAGCTAATTTCAAACCGTCTCCAGTAGCACCTGCTTGATTGGTTGTTTTATAATCACGCAAATCAGGACGATATTTAGCAATTAAATCTTTAGCAGCACCAAAACCACCAGTAGCAAGTAAAACTGCTTTAGCTCTTACTTGATGTTCCTTATTAACTTCTACACCAGTAATTTTCTTATCTTTATCTTGTAACAGATTAGTAACCTTTGAATCTATAAAAATTGGAATGTGACGCTCATCTGCTAGCTTAAGTAAATTATTAACTAAAAAGGCACCAATTGGAGCCATTGAAGATGGACGGTGAGTTCTCTTTTTAGACATACCACCTGTAATAGTTAAATCATCTACCTTAATGCCTAAATCTTCAAGCCAAGCAATAGCTAGCGGTGCATGCTCAACAAAATAATGAAGCATTTCACGGTCATTCATATAACCGCCGCCTTTTAGCGTTTCATCATAAAATTTTTGCATACTATCGTTTATTCCTAGACGAGCTTGAACGATACTTTCAGCTGCATTCATCCCTGAACTGGCTCTCATAGTATTTCCACCTAAAAAGCTATTCTTTTCTAAAATAGCCACATTTAGGCCATATTGATGCGCCTGAATTGCAGCTGCTAACCCAGTACCGCCACTACCAACGATAATTGCATCATATTCTTCCTTTAAGTTATCTACTGTTTGTGTTGGAAATTTATATGCCATGCTTTTCCCTTCTTTTAATCATCAATTGGTTTCGTGTTCATCGCATTGGTCATTGTGATTGGCTTCATCCATTTATCATATTGCTCTTTAGTGACTAATCCACTCTTTAAGGCTGCTGTTCGTAAAGTTGTATTTTCTTTAGCTGCAGTTTGTGCAATTGTAGCTGCTTCATGATAGCCAATATGAGGTGAAAGCGCAGTAACAGTCATTAAGGAATCAGTGACATCTTTTGCCATTCTTTCCTTGTTTACAGTCAAACCATGAATCATCTTATTAGCAAAGCTTGAAATAGTTCCTGATAAAACATTTGCGGATTCTAAGAAGGCTGCAATCATGACAGGTTTGAAGACATTCATTTCAAAGTTTCCTTGAGAAGCTGCCATTGTGATTGTCGTGTCATTTCCAAATACTCTCAAGCATGCCATAGTAACCGCTTCTGCTTGAGTAGGGTTGACTTTACCTGGCATAATTGAGGAACCAGGTTCATTTGCTGGCAAATTTAACTCTCCTAATCCAGCTCTGGGTCCAGAACCTAGGAAGCGAATATCTTGAGCGATCTTAAACATATCGGCAGCTAAGGCTTTTAGAGCACCATGAACAACATTCAAGCCTGAGTGATTTGCTAAACCGAAAAATTTATTAGTTTTTACATCAAATTGGTGACCATATTTTCTTGATAAACGCTCAGCAATATCTTCAGCCATACCCGGAGCTGCGTTAAGTCCAGTACCAACAGCAGTTCCTCCAATTGGCAATTCATATAAAGTTTCTTCCAATTCATTAATATAAGCTAAATCATGATTTAGAGCAGCAATATAGCCTGATAGTTCTTGTCCAAAAGTCAATGGAACAGCATCTTGTAAGTGAGTTCTACCTACTTTAACTGTAGTCCAATATTCATCTTGCTTAACCTTCAATTCTTTAATTAAGTGTTTGACAGATGGTTTTAAATCATCTAAAGCTTGCGTAGCCACTAAATTCATTGCAGTCGGGAAAGTATCGTTTGAAGATTGTCCCATATTCACGTCATCATTAGGTAAAACATTCAACCCAGGATGATTCTGATTAGCTAAATTAGCTACGACCTCATTAACGTTCATATTAGTCTGAGTACCAGATCCAGTTTGGTAAACATGAAGTGGAAAGTATGGTTGCAATTCTTCATTATTTAGATCGAGCAATTGATGAATTGCTTCAATAATTGCGCGTCCCTTTTCTTCCGTTTCAGTACCAGCTTCAATATTAGCTTGAGCAGCAGCTAGTTTTATTTGAAGAAGTGCCCGAATAATACCAATTGGCATTAATGCTCCAGTGTGGAAATTGTCTTTACTTCTTTGAGTTTGTGGGCCCCATAATGCTTTTTCAGGAATTTCCACTGGACCTAATGTATCACTTTCAACACGATAACCTTTTTTTACCATATTTTTTGTCCTCCGTTTTCATTATCTTCATTATAAGCTACATTTAAATGAAAGGGCATACAAAAAGCGGAGAATATAATTCTTCGCTAATATAATTGTATTAAATTATACTAAAAATACTTATTCAATGCCATCTGATTAACGTTCTTGGTGATTCAATTTCTTTGCTACTAAATCTCCAACTACTTGTACAATTAGCACTAACAATAAGACCAATAATGTTGCTACTAGAGTAACGTCATTATTAAATCGATTATAACCATAAGAAATAGCTGTATTACCTAAACCGCCAGCTCCAACAGCACCAGCCATTGCTGTTAAGCCGATTAAACTAATCAAAGTTACTGTCGAAACTCTAGCTAATTCGGATCTACTTTCTCTTAAATAAACATCAAAAATAATATCTTTGGTTGATGCACCTAAAGCTTCAGCTGCTTCAATCTTTCCATTATCGACACTTTCAAGTGCAACTTGAACCTGTCTAGCAAAAAATGGAAAAACACCTAAAGTTAATGGTACTAAAGCAGCTTTCATCCCAATTTGAGTGCCGACAATTTTTTGAGTAACTGGAGCAACAAAAGCCAGTAAAATAATAAATGGAACGGCTCTAAAAATAGATACTAGTTTATCAACGATCCAATAAACAACTTTATTGGCTAAAATTCCTTTTGGTTTTGTCAAAACGAGCAGTAAACCAAAAACTAAACCAAGAATTCCTCCAAAAATAGCTGACCAAAAAGTCATAAATAAGGTTTGGAAAATAGCTGTTCCCCAACCAGCATCTCCGCCCCACCCTAGGGCCACAACATTAGGAAAGTTTTTAGTCAAAAAACTAATCATTAGTCAGCACTCCTTTATCTAATTTTGTTACTACAACATTTTTACTTTCTAAAAATTTAATTGCTTCTTTTTGTTTTTGCTCATCAAGGTTCAATAAAATGGCAAGTGTTCCAATTGGTTCACCACTTAAGACTTCTACATTTCCATACAAAATACTTGCTTTAGTATTTAATGAAACATCTAAATCAGCAACTACTGACTTAGTAACATCATTAATGCTATAAACTAACTGATATAATTCTGCATTATCTGCTAGCTTATCAAAGTTGTACGTATTTAAAATATGTTGAGCCTGCAAAGCTCCACCCACAAATTGACGTGTAAGCTGTTTTTGAGGATGTAAAAATACTTCTCGTAAGTCACCTTTTTCAATTATTTTTCCCGTTTCCATTACAGCAATCTTATTTGCTACTCGCTTTACTGCATCCATTTCATGAGTAATCAATACAATTGTTAAACCTAATTTTTTATTTAAATCATAAAGCAAATCTAAAATTTGATTAGTTGTTTTGGGATCAAGTGCACTAGTTGCTTCATCAGAAATCAAAATATCAGGATCATTAGCTAGGGCACGGGCAATTGCTACACGCTGTCTTTGACCTCCAGATAATTGTGCTGGATAAAAGTCAGATTTATCTTTCAAACCTACTAATTCTAATAAATGAAGTGATTTTTCTTCTAATTCCTTGTCAGATAAATGCGTATGCTGCAATGCAAAAGCGACATTTTCAATCACAGTTTCTTCATTTAAAAGATTAAAATTCTGAAAAATCATTCCAATCTTTCGTCTTTTTCCCTGAAGCTGCTTTTTAGAAACTTGAAGTTTACCTTCTTTAAACAAAATGGTTCCATTAACTTCTACAGAACCAGCAGAAGGATATTGCAGTAAATTAATTGTCCTAACCAAGGTAGATTTCCCTGCACCAGAGAAGCCAATCACACCATAAATATCGCCCTTGTTTATTTCTAAATTTACATTATTAACTGCCTTATTTTCTCCAAATTTAACAGTAATATCTTTTAAATTAATTTGTGCTGTCATTCGACTTTCTCCTCTCTTACTTCAACTTCAATCCCCAAGCTGCAATTTCGGTCTTACCGTAGAGCTTTTCAGATAACTTCTTAGTCTTTTCAGTCTGATATGCCTTAACTAGATCTTTGTAGATCTTGTTATTCTTATCCTTTTTGTTAGCAACAATAATATTAATCCATTGTTCTGAATCTTTATTTAATGGCTCAATATAAATTGTCTGCTTATCACCTAATTTAGCTGGAACCGCGTAAGTGTTATTAACAATACTTGCATCAACATCATCAATTACTCTAGCTGTTTGCTCAGCACTAACTTCTTTAATTTTTAATCCTTTAGGGTTTGAAGTAATATCGGCAACTGTAGCTAATTTAACGCCTTTTCTTAATTTAATTAATCCTGCATTCTTTAATACATATAAAGCTCTTGATTCATTAGAAGCATCATTTGGAACTGCAATTGTAGCTCCTTGTGGCAACTCATTAATATTCTTATATTTCTTTGAATATAATCTGATTGGAGCAATATAAGTATTTCCAATTGCAACCAATGAACCATGATTTGCCTTATTCCAAGCGTTTAAAAATGTATAGTGCTGAAAGGCATTTAGATCAATATCACCATTTTGAAGAGCCTTATTTGGCTGGTTATAATCAGTAAAATTCTTAATTTTAATTTTTATACCATAATCTTCTTTAGCAGTTTCTGCGACGCTTTTCCAAATCTCTGCGTCTTGCTTGGTTTGACCAACTACCCCAACAACTACTTCTTTTTGATCTTTTGTATTAGTACTCGTGGGGCCAAAACTAAACCACCCAGCAGTGACGATTAAAACTGCTACCACTGACCAAATTATCCGATTTCTAATTCTTTTCTTATGCATCGTGCTTTCCTCCTAAAACAAAAAAGCACTCATCCCAAAAAGGACGAGTGCTCGCGTTACCACCTTTAATTTGCTATTTACTCACGTAAATAACCTTAGTAAGTAGCTCTTAAACTTAATTAAGAATTACCTTGCGTTGTTAACGATCGCAACTCCGTTGGTAACTTATTATTAAAATTCATTACCACCATTTTAATTTCTAGTCCATCTTCAATTAGCTGTCCTATCTATTTCCACCACACATAGACTCTCTAAAAGAACATCCCTAATTTACTCAACTAGCAAAATGTTTAAGTTAATTGTTAAAAATATATTATAATCTTAATCAATTTTCGTCAAGTCTTTTTTTAATTTTTTATTTTCTTATCGAAACCATTATATTATCCTGATACATGAGGATATTTATGAATGGAGAAAGTAAGATGAAAAATAAAGTTGTCAAAATAATTATGTGGATCCTCTTTTGGTTCTACCTAATTCCATATTATCTTGTTAAAAAGTTTTTATTCAAAAAAGCCGCTCATCCAATTTTTTGGGCTAACTGTGTCACAATTGGCTTATTCTTCGTATTAGGATTGGTCACCTCTCCTAGTTCGCACAATACAAGCCAACAGTCTACTCAAAAAACTACTTTAACTAAAAGTAAAAAAGTAGCCCACAAAACTATTACTAAGACAATTACTAAAAAAGTAGGAACGACGGAACTTAATAAAGAAAAAGCTAGAGCTAAAGTTCTTACGCAGGAAGAAAAAAACAAGCAAGCTGAATATGATAAATTAAAAAATCAACTTGATGACTATCAAGCAAAAGAAGAAAAGCAAAAACAAGAAGCTGAACGGGAGAGAAAGGCTGCTGAAGCTCAAGCTCAAAAAGAAGCTGCTGCTAAAAAGAAAGAAATTGAAGAAGCACAGAAAAAAGCTAAGCAAAATCAAGAAATAAACAATAATGGCTCATCTAGTCAAAGTCAAGGTGATCTATATACTGCAAATCAGGGTACAATTGTCGGCAATCGCAATTCAAAGATCTACCACGTTCCCGGACAAGCAGGCTACCACATGCATTCAGCCAATGCAGTCTATTTTAATAGTGAGCAAGATGCTATTAATGCTGGTTATAGAAAGGCGAAAAGATAATGATAAATAAAAAAATTACTCAATTTTTAGCCGCTGCCCTCTTGTTTTCATTAGGAGCTGGTCAAACATATACCTCTCAGATAAGTTCAGCTAGTGCTATTAAGATTGTTAAAAAATACAAGTATGACTATAGTGATCAAAAAGAAGCTAGTCGTTTAAAAAATAAAAATCATAAAGTTGAAAAGAAAATTAGTTCTCTAGATAAAAAAATAGCTGATCTTCAAAAACAATTAAAGCATTACACAAATCCCAATGCTGTTGAGTCTTTAAGTAAACAAAAATTGTCTACTCTCAATTACGAAGGTAAAAGCGTTGTTAATGTTAATAACAATAATCCTGATTTTTCAAAGGAAGACTTGGATACCAGCCAGGGCGCTTGGCAAAAATATGGTGATCTTGATTCTCAAAATCGAGTAACAGCAGCCAATGCACTTTTAAACAAATCATTAATGCCCAAGACTAAAAGAGAAGCGCTTCATGTTAACCCAACTGGCTGGCATAATAAAAAGATAAATCATCATTGGCTCTTTAATCGTTCACACTTAATTGGCTACCAATTAACTGGCCAAAACAATAATTGGAAAAACTTAATGACAGGAACTAGACACTTAAATGATCCTGACATGCTAATGTATGAAAATGAAGTAGCCACTTACTTAAAATCTTCGCCGACCAATTATGTCCGCTACCGAGTAACACCAATTTTTAGAAATAATGAATTACTCGCTCGCGGAGTTGAAATGGAAGGACAATCTATTAATTCAAATGACGTTCATTTTCATGTTTATATTTTTAATGTACAAGATGGAGTAACCCTGGATTATAATACTGGAAACAGCAAAATTTCTTAAAATTTAATAAAATAACTACATTAAAATTTTGATATTTGTTATACTGCTTTTCGCCTCTCTCAAATTTCCTAAGTTTAAATTAATTTTAATAGCTCATAACACCAATATGGTTAGCGTTTGTCCAGCAGGTTTTGGTGTATGAATATACTAAATGAAGGAAGATAATATTATAAATTCTTCATTTAATTACAGTTTAACTTTATTCTAAAAAGCGCAGGCAGAAATCTGTGTGAAAGGAATTGTGATTGAAGTGATAGACAACTTAGGAGCTGCGATCAAAAAAAGACGCAGGAGTTTGAGAATGACTCAAGAGGACCTTGCGGAATTCAGTAGTCTATCAGTAAATTTCATCTCTAAGATTGAAAGAACAGGTAACCAAAATATCAGTATTCAAAAATTAGATGCGATTGCAAAAGCACTACAAACATCCGTAATTACTTTAATTGATGAATCCTCAAAAACTCCCAAATCACAGACATTTGTAAACAAGTTAAGTAATGACCGTGTTTTTCTTGACAAACTTACAAATGACATGAAAAAGCTTCCTGTCGCTCAGGAAGAAGCTTTAGCTAAGAGTTTTATTACTATAATTAATACTTTTGCTAAAGAAGATAAACGTAAATTGCAATAATAAATTGAACACTTTTGGTTAAGCTGCTTGATAGATTCGATCTAATTCTCTTTCAAAGATTTCATCTGGTGT